>Ga0056128_1005066_pt1 | contig 16544 bp, 9 predicted proteins | sample WorMetLIZISLAND2_FD_71113 | JGI IMG/M metagenome (GOLD analysis project Ga0056128, IMG submission 71113) | Marine gutless worms symbiont microbial communities from Max Planck institute for Marine Microbiology, Germany - Olavius geniculatus... ... | reverse complement strand
CAGGATAACAGGGAAGATTATTAGAACTACCATTATGTTAATTACATATGCACGCGTATAATGGAGTTCTTACAATTTTAGGTTTAGCATGTTTTTTGTGTTTTGTGTTTCTGTATAGGTTAAACTTACTGTTCCATTATTATGTGTTTGTGTGCATTCCGACTGGAAAGGCTGTCCCCGAAATGACTGTGTCGGGTGGGACGTTAAACCCTACTCACTCACTCACTCACTCTGAAAATTGTAGCAGTCTCACTGTAACATAATCCGAGACATGTTTGGTTGGAATTTGTCATCATTTTTAGAATCTGTTTATGTTTCTTCACAGCTTTGTGGTGAATGTTGTGCTTGTTTTTTGTGGTTATACCCCATGCCAATGTTTAACTTATAAACGATGCAATTTTGTTTTAGTTTCATCTTATAGCATAGTTTAGTTTTTGTTTTTTGTTAACATTTTCAGCAGCGGCAAGTTATTTTGATGGTAATTATTGTTTTATAATGTTTCAACACATCATTTGGACTAATGTGCTCTGTTTATATTTAGTTTTGCATCTTTTTATTGCAGTTTGTCAGTTTTTTTATTGAGGAGATATTTGATATTGTCTCAAAGGAAGCAGTTTACTCGTGCTGAGGTGAGGTTGTTGTACGTTGAACTGGGTTAGTACCAGGATGGGTGATGTGTTTTGTGTCTAGGCGGACGTGCCGTTGGCTCAGCGTAAGCGGTTTACTCGTGCAGAGATGTCTCGCGTGCTGTTGGAGCGTAATCAGTACAAGGAGCATCTGATGGAGCTTCAGGAGGCCGTCAGATGGGCCGAGATGTTGAGAGCAGCTCGTGAACACCCGGAACCACAGACCAGGAAACGATCGTCTGTATGGAACTTGTACGTACCATCGGGTGTTTGTTGTTTCAGGGCCAGTTTCCACTGGCATCGTGGATTTAAAAATCTGGAGGTAAGAAGTTCTGTTTTTTGAAAGACAGCTGCAAATTACCAGCAAAGATATGGGTGTTCAGAATTTTTTTTCTCAAATTCTTTTAAAGTATGGAAAATTCAGTTTCAAGTTTTGTACTGTTGAAAGGAAAGTTTGCAACAGGCTAAATTTTTTTTTTGGGAGGGGGAGCACTTGCGTCTCTTCTCCATGCAATGATGTTACTGTTGATTTCTGGTTCTTAACTAGTCTGTAACATTTATCAGTAGCCACTGACTGACTAATTTGCATAAATCCTGTTTAATCACATGTGAAACTAATTCTTACCAGCCAATGTCAGCTAGTTAGCTGTCCATGGATCGGTTAATTGTTTGCAAAGTGGCAGAAAACGTACATTTCATAAGTTTATGATACTAATGAAAGCTGCAGCCTTTGAAGCTACAGCCATATGGCGCTTTAAAAATATTATTATTATTATTATTTATTGCAAAGCGTCTATTTGCTGTTGTTATGGGACTTGGTTTGACCGTGTAGTTTCAGTAATCTATTCAGTCCGTCCAACAGATCAACATCCACCAGACATCACCAGCAGAATGTGCCTAACGTCCGCTATAGTTCATTGCAAGGCGCAGACAATGCTGGCAGCAGTACTGACCAGGCGGCAACACAGGGTCACTCGTCGACCGAACAGGCACCCAGGGTTGTCCAATTCCGACACAAAGACATGTACTATCATTTCTAATGTTAACAGTAGTTGTGTTAGTTAGTCGGAAACTTTTTTGTTTGCTTTTCTTAATGCATAGTCAAATCATCATTTGTGCACATGTACATCATTTGTTTTTGTGGCCATTTGTCAGCTGGACATGGATTAGCTGAGCGCCTTTTGATTCTTGTTGTTCATTGAATGCGCTCATATAAAAACGTAATTCTGTTGGATCATTTTGTCTGTTTGTAGTTTGAAAAATATTTTTATTGACAGCAAAAACACAGCATTTTACATATAATTATATTATGATGGCTATATAGCTCAGCTGGTAAACTATTTTTACACATTCAGTGCTTCTTTGGTAACTGATGAACTGCATTATCTTATACTCCTATTTGTTGTTTTTGTTTCCAGAAATAAATTAAATATGACGATGATCTTATGTCCATGAATGTGTTATTTTGTAGTGAGGCAGACGAGGCACGAAAGCTTCGGCAGGAGGAGCAGAGGAAACTGAATGGCTCTGGAGACGGCGGATGCCCTGGAGCTAATGGCTGGTCTCTCCCACCTAAATGTCACACTGCCACTGCAGCTGATAGTAGCACAGGTCAAACGTCAATTCCAATTCCTGTCTTCTGCCGACCAGTTACTGAGGCTCCTTCTGTACAGGTTACATTTTTGTCTTTTTGTATGTTTGTTTTATTTTCCGTGTCTTTTTCAAAGGCAGTTTATACAAGTAGCTTTTAACTTTTAAACATTGGTATCAAATCAATCAATTCTCAATGAGTGCTGCCTTAGTAGCAGAGATATTTTAATTTTAAACAGTAACTGCAAACTTGGATCGATCTCTGTCCTGCAATAGACAGCATTGTAAGATTGATGACTGTCGTTTTTTTGGTGCGACTTGGCCTTTAATGTAGTTGTGGTTAAAATTAATTGGCAAAGTATTATGCATTATGGCAGGACATGTGTTGCTTTTTTGCATGTCGAAAAGGAAGTTGTTAAATACTTGTATAGTTATGCACTACTGTTAACATGAGATTATCCCCAGTGTAGGGTGAACATTATTTGTTACTGTATGCAGTTATGGTGCGCTGCTGGAGTTAATATTGACAACTGTCAGCAGGCTGATAATGTTATCTCTTCTTCTGCTAATTCAGTCGAATCCTCTGAACACTCACACGACAGCATTTCCTCAGTATGTGAGCGTGTTGCTGAAAAATGTGCTTAGCTCTCGCTGCAGTTTTATCAACTTTTCTAAAATTTGTTGAAGCCGACTGTGTCTCATATGTGAAAGGTGATCTGTCTCTAAGTCTAGTCTAGCATATGTATCACTTTATTCCACCAGGTAATAAAAGTACTATTACTTTGTACCTTTTTTTTGTTTGAGTACCTATCTACGTTATCTTACTGTAGGCAGTATGGCAGTACAAGTGTCAGCATGGAATGGGTGTCTTAAACTTCTGTCTGGGGTTTTATTAAGTTTATTTATCACTCACTTGTCTTACTTTTGATCATGGTTTAAGATGCACTTAATTCAGTGCTATGTGCAGCTGAGCATTAAAAAACTGGGGCTGCAGAAAGTTCCAGTTTTCCACCAGACAGCTGCAAATGGAGGTGATTAGTGGCTCAGAATTTCAATTTTGTCTGTAAAAATGTAAAAAAGAAAACTTACCAATTGCGTTTTCCCATAGACTTTGAAGGTCGTCCTTACAACACTCACACTACCTTGTGAGGTGTGATAATATTGGTGTCAGTTTGCATCGTTTAGCTTCCAAGTGCGCTAACACTCGTGGGACAACATGTGCGGCTTCCACACTTGGTCCGCGTCAACTCGGTGGCCCAGAATTTTGCACAAATGGGAATTTTTCAGTCCCAATTTTTTTGCATTTTTGGGCAGAAATTTTGAGCATTGCATTTGCCCCTGTCCGCGGATGCCACTGGCTGAGCCGTTGACATTAATGCAGGAGTATGAGGGTGGAGAAAAGATGATGGTGTCTTCCTCATACGTGTGGATCTGTATGACTGGTCATGGGGGTACTGAAGTATCAGTTGCTGATGCCAATGAGCTGGCCTCTGTACTTGACAAGTTTCACGTCTCCTCATCACACATACTCTGCATTACTGGAGTACCAGGTTATCACTGTTGTGTGTTTATTAATTCAATGAGGAGTATTAGTTATTTATTACTTTAAGTACCAGGCGATCGCTGCTGTCTAGTTAATGTTGTTTGTTCTTATTACATTTGGGGCTGGTTTTTGGTTGTTTTGGGTCAAGTAATTAGTTAGCTAACAATCAGTTTGTATAGCCTGAAGATTTGAATTTGTAGGGCTGCAAAAATTAACGAATTTTTAGTAATCTCATGATAGTCGCTTTTTTTACCACGGAGGCAATGGAGTTCAGTGTCAGTTTATGCCGCTCTGAAGAGACCTGAACAGTTGAACAGCTGAAAGTCACCATGGGACACTGACGCCTGTGCACTGATCCCCATTGCTTGTGACTTTGTTGCATGATACAAGCAGCACTATATCAATTATCGTGTGGCTCGGTAGTCTAACGGTAATGTGTCGGACTTGTAATCCTGAGGTAACTCAGAGGCGCAGGTTCGACTCGGCACCAGGACATTGCCGGGTAACGACCTTAGGCAAGTTGTTCACACACGTGCCTCTGTCACCAAGCAGTATAATTTGGTACTGGCTTCACCGCTAGGACGTAAACAGGCACACCTCACGATACACTGGCCCCATATCCGTGGTCTCGCAGTGTAAAAACTGGCATCTGGCTGAGGGCCTTAGGAAACGGAGATCAGCAGCGCCCTATGGGTCGTAAGGCTCGTGAAGGACTTTACGTTTTTTTATATCAAGTACTGGACATTTTCTTTTGCTTTGTTTCAGATGAAGAAGATGGTGATGAAGATTTGTGGTGTTTATTGGTATCCAGTTTGTCGTAATTTTTGGTGTACAAATATGCAGGTGCTATTTCATCAGATTATGATGCATCGTCTGACGTCATTGGTAAACAGACAGTTGGTTGCCATTACAGCAACAGTTTGGTGGGATTACAACAGTTGCCTATAGAACGTGTCAGCTGCTCTGATGTGACGTCACCTGAACCCGATGCAGAAGGTAAAGCTAAAGTTATAGGTAAAGGTGGTGTATAGCTCTTAGTAAGAAACTCATCACACAGCTAGGGAGCGTTACGTGCCATGGGATCACACATTGTTAGCTGTCACCCGACACAGGTTAACACACTTTACTTTAACGCCAGCCAGATAGGCCGGTACTCGAATAACCTACCACGAAGGGATAGAAGGCTGAGTTGACCTTGGTGTTGATTATATACCTGGATGGTTCACCTGTCTGCTGACAGTCACCCATCCAAGTACGAGGGTCGTTCGATAAATAAGTTACAAAAAAGCGTCATTCTGTTAGTTTTCTAAATCTAAAAAATCCCATATATACGTTTTATAGGGAATTTTATTCTAAACATGTGTAAATTTTTTTGATGATAATGACGTCATCTGCTCATGGAACACAGTTTACACGTGTGTTATTTTCCCCACCAGTAATCTATCATAACTTGCAGGTGACAAACAGCATATGAACAGAGAAAATGTATAAACTTAAGTTAACACCATCACTTTAAATGCTAAAGATTAGTGTTTCATTTTTTATCATATCGATCGAGTTTGCTCAAACATTTGTCCTATCTGTCAGCAAATTTTTGAATGCCTGATGACAAAGAAAGATGCTGGCTGCTGTCCATGCCACTGAAGAACGACTGATTGCACCCTAGTATATGATACAAATCTCTGCTCATCTAGCATTTTCTTACACCAGACGTGAACTGTTCGCTTCGTAAAGCACTTGTGCCATATACTGCATGCGTCTCAAAGTGAATCTGATTTGCATTTATTTTTTCTGCCCTCAAAAATACAATAACGGAATGCTGTTCATTACAGGACGATTTCACTGGCAACGTTATCGAATTTAATGTTTATAAATGATGTCACAGTGACGTCATCATCATAAAACTTATAGCTGCTACTCAGAATTAAATTCCCGACAAAACATGTATTTCGGATTTTTTAGATTTGGAAAACTAACAGAATGACGCTGTTTTGTAACTTATTTATTGAATGACCCTTATAGTATCCATTTGATAATGACTTGATCGGCATTTGAACACATGACCTTTCAATCGAAAGTTCAATGCCCTACCATTACACCGCCAAACCAGGTATCAGCTTTCATCCATCGCCATGCACATATGGTATATTGTCGTCAAAAGCAGACTGTAACAAGCTCAAAAAAGCTAAAAAGAAGTAATAAGTCGAGCTGGTAATGATAGAAATTTTTGTACTAGTTAACTTTGCAAAAGTAATGATTAATTAACCATTAATGTTGATTAAATGCTGACAGTGGTAATTGCTGAGGAAAATGCATTTTCTTGTTTAACAGTCGAACTCCAAGCTCTCACTGATGCACTGAGATAGTTATTGAGTGTTTTAATGCAGTTTTGTAGGCAGACTAAGATGTTCACTATTTCTGCCAAAGCATATCATTGAGATGATTTCAGATGCATGTCACGATGTCATCGTGTGTACTTTATATTGTTGTATTTGTGTGACTTTTTTGACATTTTAGTGATTTTCATTTTATTAATCATTAAAATTAGTGATTAATCATGTGATTTGTTGTTAATTTTTCGCAGCTTTGAAATGCATAAAGAAATAAATATTATAGTTATTATTGCTCGGTGTGATTGTCTAGGTCGATGGTTAGGATCGGATCATGAACATGGTGTTCAAACTGCCAATGGTGGATGCTTGGAAGATGCTGCTGCTGCTGATAACCTGCCTACAATGTGGCTTGGTGCGCAGAGTGGCAGGTAGATTGGTCTCTGTATTTTTATATATCATTTATCTAATAACAAAGTAATATTAGTTGATCAGAGGCAGATAATCTGCACCTTGATGCTTACAGTGTCAGGTAAACTGGCCTTTCATAATCAGCTGCCTGTATTAATTACAGTTATGTAACAATAATGTAGTCATTAACTGGTAATAGTAGTTGATCAAATGTTGATTTTTTTCCGCGCTCTCACTCATACTGTCTGTGTCTACCATACAGTTTACAGTGGGATAACATGTCCGTAACCGACGGATGGATGCAAAGTTGGGTATGATCAAACAAATGCCAGTTAAGGCCACACAGCTATGTGTAATAAGCCAGCGTGTAATAAGCATTGGTTAAACAACTGCCTGGAGGTGTATAAGTTTGTTTGACACTTACATATCCTACTCTGGACTGCGGTTTAATATACATTTGACTATCCACAGAAGGATGGCCAGGCTGAGTTAACTTCTTTAGCTAGTTACACATCACAACTAGTACTCTCATCAGTTCTGTAATCTTATTAGAGCTTAGTAGACTATTAGCTTTGCCACTGCTTCAGTTGATCGTTTTGTTCTTATGGCAGAATCTATGTTCATTCTGCTCTGTGCAACTGGAGTCGATGTATACACACAACTCGCCTGCCTGACGCCGTCGTAGACATTGTGTGAGTTATCTGTACTGCTCTCATTGTATCGTCAGGCGTCGCTTATTGCAGCTTTGCGAACTGTATTAGCATAACTGGATTATCTCTAAATTGGGCTAATTAATTAAGAGCTGAGCGTGAGTGCATGTGTGCATTTTCAACCAAATCATAAACTACTGGGTTGTTTTTAAGGTCACTTTGTTGGGAGAATGTGATTGGATAAAATAAACATTTGTGTCCTACTGCTGATAATATAGACCTGTTGTTGTCGGTTTTAGTGCGTTTGTGACGGCTGTTAGCTGAATAACTTGTAGTACACTTGATAAAATGTGCAATTTTACACGTTAATTATTGTCTGTGTTAGTCAAAATCAGCGAATAATTAATTCTTAATTTATGACAAGTTAACTGCTGGAAATTTCTCATTGTTATTAGTTTTAATACTTCTGTCTGCTTTATTATTTTTAGGTTTTTGTATTCTGTAGTCTTGATTTTGAGTAAAATAATTAGTCCACCCGAAAACGATAGTTTTCTCCGAGATGCGTGGGCCGACCGGCATGAAATTTTGCACGATGGTCAGTACTAGGCCGAATTTTATAATGCCAGTCCAAAATTTTGAGGGGCACACCCCAAAAAAATTTTGGGGGCAAAAAACATGCAAAATTTGGCCCGATTTCGGATGACTTCGAAGTTCGGCGGCGAATATCTCCGAAACGGATGAAGATGTTCAAAATTGGATAGTCATTCGGTCTATCGCGATTCCTCCTGCGTTGGGCGAAACAAGTCCGGTGAAGTTTGGTCCAGTGACCTTGGAGATTTAGATGTGAAATCGTACCCCCTTAAAGCACAATATTCGGAAGACCGTATTTCGGCCCCTAGGGGGTGCTGCGCCCCCAAACTTTTACACACACTAGAGAATGACCAAGTCTTACTAGCGCACCCCCCCCACCGGGGATGGAAGCCCCCCTTACAACTTTTTTTTTTAAAGGGGGGTCAAAAATTGGCTTAAAATGCAATAAATTAGCACTTATAACTTCGGAGTTAGGGGGTGTAGCTCGACGAAACTTTGGCACTTGACGTGGCTGTAGGTTGGGGTGTTAATGCAAGTACGAAATTTGGGGGCACCGCCCCCTTAAAACTTGGGAGGGCAAAAAACTCCTAAATTTAGTACGTTTTACGACAACTTTTGAGTTTGACCGCAAATATCTTTAAACTGGATACAGATATCGACATAACCTAAACGGCGTTATCAAATACGGTTAATTCCGTGTTGAACAAAAAAATTTTGTGAAATTCCGTCCACTACGAACCAAGTTATAAGCGTTAATGTTGACCTACCCTAAGTCGCATTTTTCGGAAGATCATATTTTGGCCCCTAGGGGGTGCTGCACCCCCAAATTTTTACACGCGCTAGAGAATGACCAAGTCTTACTAGCGTACCCCCACCTTGAACGGGGGCCCCCCTTACAACTTTTTTTCAAAGGGGGTAAAAAATTGGCTTAAAATGTAATAAATTAGCGCTTATAACTTTGGAGTTAAGGGGTGTAGCTCGACGAAACTTTGGCATTTGACACGGCTCTGAGTTGGGGTGTTAACGCAAGTACAAATTTTGGGGGCACCACCCCCTTAAAATTTGGGAGGGCAAAAAACGTTCAATAATCGGTGCGATTTACGACAACTTTCGAGTTTGAGCGCAAATATCTCTGGAGCCGATGAAGATAGCGACAAAATCAAAACGGCGTCGACGAGAGCGATCCTTTCCGCGTTGAACAAAATAAATTTTGTGAAATTCTGTCCACTACGAACAAAGTTATAAGCGTTAATGTTGACCTACCCTAAGTCGACAAAGCACGTTTGGCGTATACCAATGCATTTGAGTTCGGGCCACGTGACTTTGATGCCGGGGAAATTCTCCCCTCTCTTTACCCCTCCCCTTTCAATTTTCCTCAATCGGACTTAGGGCGCCGGGCGGACTCACGTTGGGCTTTGCCCCAAATTTCTAGTTTAGTCTGATATCACGCTTTACGTAGCATGCCTACGGCAAGTAAGTTAATGATAAAATCATTTTTGAACTAAAAGCGGAAATGTCGTCGCTACATGGCAAACACATAGGAATCTCAGTTTACGCCCTATCTTCCAATGGTGTAGCCAAGATCCAGTTGCATTGGGGGCATTTGAGGGTGGCGCATGGGGAGGGGTGAGAAAAAGTTTGGGGAGAAGGCTTGTTCCCTCTCCAATAAATTTTAAAATTTTTGGTGTAAAAATGACGTGCTTTGGTGCATTTTGGCACTATTTTTAGTAACTGAGTAGGTTCCTAGGGGACGTGCTCCAAGTGCCCCCTCCCTATGGCTACGCCAGTGCTATCTCCTAATGGCAGAACAATCCGAAATGATCCGACATAAACAGACGAAAACGTTTTTCCACCACAATTTAAGCGTTTTTTGGTTCATGTCAGACGCCTCCAAAAAAATCGTCAAAATGTGTTCATGATAATAATGACCAGAAAAAAAAGCAGACTCAAAGTATAAATTCCTCATCAGAAACATGCTTGCATTAGGCCTATCATCGGCAACAGACCGAGTAGAGGGATGGACGAGGACGAAGGAGTGGAGCCAGCAAGCAGCTTGAGCAGTAGAAAGAACGCCAGAAATATGTTGATTCCTGCAACGACAACAACGATACATAATAATTGTGTTTTTTTACACTGTACAATTACACTCTGACAATTAGTGTTTTATCACTAAAATACTTAGCCTACTGGATTTGATTTGAGTCACTACGCCAACAACATACGATAAACAGAAAAACACGCCAGGTTAAAAAGACCAAAAAAAACACACACACACAGCTTATATACAAAGTTACAAAAAACAGTATAAAAGAATATCACTCCATCGCCTAAAATGTGGCGACTAAAAGTAAGCCCTACACATCAATAGGACTCAGAGTTTTCCGCGATCCGCGGAATTTCGAGCCAAGCCGCGGAATTTGCCCTTTTCCGCGGAATTTTGATATTTCTGCGGAATTTTGCGGTATTTGGCAGGAGTTAAAATATGACTTGCAATTAAGTACGATCGTTGGCTGAATGACGTAATTTTATCACGGAATGTGACGGAAAAAATTAAACTTAACTGCCTAAAACTGTCGGCGCTACTAATAGATGTCGCAGTAAGGCAAAATCGTATGAAGCAAACACAACGCAACTTGACAGATTGCACTGTTAAAAAATTGATAATTTTCTTTGTATATTGCTAGCATAACTGAACATAATGACTGAACAGAATAGAGTTCAGTTTACTCACAAACGGACGGCCGCTGTGAGCCGCGAACTTTGGACGATTTTGCCGCGGTAAGCCGCGAAATTTTGCAAACTGGCCCGCGGAATTTCGCAAAATTTTCCACGGAAAACTGTAGGCCCTACACATCACTGTTTACAACGTTCAGTGTAGTACTGCTTAAGTACATTATTAATTAGACAGTACAGTTAAAACATAGAAACTTTTAAAAGTCTGTAAAGCAGGTATTTGTTTTGTATCATCGGTTACCGAGGAGTATTTTGGCGGGCGTCTCGGGTGGCAGCCAGAACGACACGAGTGTGAGTACAGATAGTAGGATACACGGAATAATGAGCACAATGACGTAGAAGATGGGAATGCGTTGAATGGCGATGACGAACGTCAGGTCCGGATAGGGCTCCGGACAGCACGGGTACATGATAGTAGTTTTTCTGCCTGGAGCGTCAATCAGCTGCCACTCATTACTGTGCACGTAGCTCGACGTGTCGATCTAAACATAACAACAGCTAATATATTAGGCTCTATCGGTTTCCAGGGCAGACATGATATGCGACCAGAGTGCTAAGCGTCTCGGGCGCTGACAATAAATCATGTCTAAATTGGTTAGGCCTAATTCGCAGACGACGCCTGAGATGCTGTAAACAGTAAAGCTGCCGGCAGCTTAGGTAAGTTTATTTTAAAATCTACACTTACAAAAACCCATCTTTCGCTTAGGGTGGCCGACCGTATTGCTTGCGTCCGAAGGCCTGAAAATGTGAACATACGTTCTTACTTACTTACATATAACTTACGATAACTCGTATATAACGCCTGGCAAAATGGCCGTGCTTAACGTCTGTTACACTAGCGTTGACTATGACGTTCGAGAGCAGCATGAAACTGCAGTCACCGCTGGGAAATCGCTATCTCTTCGCGACTGGAAGTCGCCATCGGACATAGGCGGTACGGTCGGCGCACCCTAGCGACAACTGGGCTTTCTGTTTGATTAGATAAGACTAGTCGACGTTAGCGTTATCACGAGTGATAGGCAAGTATTGAAATGTATGGTACGATACGCACTTTTTCCCCGGTGTCTTCGTGGAAGCCAATGTCGAGTTTGAAGCCGTCGTAGGTCCAGCTGCCGAATTTCATTTTACAGATCTGAATGTCGAACGGAAAGTATCGGATGTTGATGGGGCAGGTGGAACGGAAGATGGCGGGCGGTATCCAGACGACGCCGCCGTTAGCGCTGATCACAGCCATGGCGTTACGATGTTCCTCCAGACGAGTGTCGGCGCTATGTACAGCCACCGGCGTAAAACCATGGTTGAATAGTTGGTCCAAAAACTTAGGTTTTAGGTTTTTTGAATACTATAAAAACCCCATAAGTACAAATTTTAGTTTTTATTCAGGTTATTTTATTTGTAGTGCAATTAACAGTACGAATCAAATTTAATTTCGTATTTTATCGTAATTTTTGGGTTCTAAAGTCACGTCATTCATTCACTCAATATAAGTGACGTGACATGTAGCATTATGTACAGGATGTTTTTCTTACGTGTTAAATTTTGTGTGCTGTTTCTTTTACACTAAAATCTAAAAACCTATAAAAGCCTAAAACTTTTTCAAAAACCCATAAGTTTTTATTCCTTTATCACAACCAGCAAATTAGTGTGACCTGAGCATACGGCTGATGTTTCAGTGAAATAACTGCGTACGAAAAACAAGTAGAACAGCAGTAAGGTGGATGACAAGTAATTACTTCAGAATACAAGAGTACCAGACTACCGCTGACGATCAAAACCGCCAGACTAAAAAAGTATTGATACCGATGAAGTTTTTTTGTTAGTTAATTTGCGTTTCTGTAATATTTTTACATGTACGTAATTTTACTACATGACGACGAAAACCTTTCCGCTTAACCTACATATGTGTAAATCGACAACGCAAAATAATTTTTTATTTGACGCTCACGCACCGCGAATTTCGGCGAAAAACCGGCATAAATGCTATATTGTTGAAAACTAGATTCGCTTGCTTGCAGTGCGCAATATGGCACAACCGGTTTAAACTGAAAAACAAATGAAGGTTTATCAAAACTGAAGTAGGCTAGTATAACGTCAGTTATGTGACAATGACGCATTTTTCGAATGAAGAAATAAGTAAGTCAACGCATAACTGACTAGTTATAGAGCACGATGTCTGGTCTCCAAATCTCTTTGACAGGAACGCGAATCTCCTGGACGCCGCCGAACATTTCAGGATCCCATTGTAACATTACATCAAGCCATTCCTGCAGTCACAAACACAACCAGAAGCGATCAAACATCTCAACTATCAGCCACCTAAAAAATACAACCGACTTAACGCAGCTTTTGTTTTGTATCATTTAACACATAAATTTGGATCAAAATCGTCATACGGATTCCCGGCCCAATGTAATGATGCTTATTGCAAATAGGACCTGTGGACCATAGGCCTACTGCTAGGTGTCCGAGTAAAAAATCTCTCACAAATTCATGGAGCTACAACGACAACAATTTGTGGCTGGGGTTTATGGTTTATTGTATTCAATCGCCCAGATTGTAAATATGCATGTAGACAAATGCATTAGCCTGTTTTGATTACGTGTAAAACCGAACATTTCCGCAATTAGGCCTACATAGGCTTTATTCAGCAACATAACTACAACGACACCACAGACGCATTACCTGAGGCATTGCTTGAGATACAATCCAGTGATTCTGATACTCGCTTAGTAAACTAAATTCACCGACGTATCACTTTAGAGTTTAGAGGAATTTCAAATTTCTTTCTTTGTGAATTTTATAGTCTGGTACAGAGATGGGAATGGGTCAGTAGGTCATGGGTGATGGGTCAAATGGGTCACCATTTTTGGATGGGTCACATGGGTCATGGTCACTGCCAGTGATCCATTAACCCACAATGATAACTGGTTTTGGCGGCGGACTGTAGGCCTACTGCTTTTGTCGTTTATCTTAATACCAAACTACCTGCTTTAGTTTTTTGGCCACTATTTAGCATAGTTGCTATTGATACTGTTCACTCACGCAATTAGGACTGCTATTAGGCTTATAGCTGGAGGCAGCTGGAGGCTTACGATTTTTGGTTATCAAGACTGAAAAAAACTGAGGGTTGTCCAGTACCACCATACCACACCTCTCCTAGTCTCACGCGTAGAATGAAATAATGTAATGGCAATGGATCAGGAGTCATGAATGACCCATTACATCTCTGGTCTAATATACTAAGTCAACATTGCTGTTCGTAGATTACTAGAATAGTATATTACGAGAAATTTGAGTTAATGCTTACGAGACGCGCGAAAGCCTATAGCAGTTCCGGTTTAGTAGTTTAGCTGAAAATTAGGGTGTTCACGCTAAGTTAATGTACAAATATCAAATTCTCTATTTGGATCGCATAACGATAGTATCGTGGCACCACCTTGTGAATGATATAGACTTGTGTCGCAGCCCAAAATCGCCAAAAACATCCATAAACCCCCTATTTTGGCGTTCAAGGTCATTCAAGGTCATTGAATTTGGCGCCAATAGAGAGCCAGTGTACAACTTTCTATTAGTGATTAATAGTAACTTAGACCCTATCTCGCACCGTTACTGAGATACAGCGACTTATTGGCCAAAAATCGCAAATTTTGCCCACCCCTCTCATTTAGCGCCCTTGTTCGGGGTAACCACCTTCGAATTTATGAAAAACCTTTACGGTTCCTGAAACTAAAGTTTTCCAGACAGCGACGGTGAAGATTTGGTGATTCTAGCTTGCGCCGTTTTTGACTGATCCACCCGTGTGACAGACAGACAGACATACATACAGAATTGCGATGGCTAAGACGCGCTGAAAGCAGTAGCTGCTTTCGCGCGTAAAATGCTATGTATGTTATTATAAATAAAATGCAGCAAGCAAATGCTAAAAATGTTGTTTATTAACAAACTGTAAAACAAGACTAAAACACCAGAGAAAAATTGTGTAGAAAGTTTTTTCTCGATTTTCTCAAAATTTTATCGACAACAGATAGAACTTTTTGCAATTCTTCCCTCGATATACAAGTTGTATATTGTGGATTTGTTGCTGCACAGCATGCTAGGCCTATACAAAAATTCTGCAACAAACTGAAGCAGATGAAGTTTTGGCTTGAAACTGTAAGTTAAAGACCTGCACCTCAGTCACCATCTCCAGATTGCACGCACCAAAGAAATCCATATGCACACCAGTTCATCAAGTAAATCAATATGCAGCACATTATTTACGTACGTCAAAATTATTGTTTCTGGCCTGATTAAAACTTGCGATAAGTAAGTAAGCACTTTGTTAACAAATCCAACGCAAAACACGTGAGTAAAAACAGCGAAGTCCGGTAAAGCATGCAGAGAACAATAAAAACGGTGCATTGCGTCAAGGTCACTGGTGCACAGACGATTTCAGTCAGCGATGACAATACAATCATCAGTCTTAGGCGCAGAAAAATCTTGTGCTTCCGCTTTCCGTCCGTTCCCAAAAACCTTATTCAACCTTCAAAAATATTGGTGCCGTATTTCGTTCACTTTTAGTGTTTCACTAGAAAAAAAAGCCCAGCTGTCGCTCGAATAGCCGACCGTACTGGTTGTCAGTGATCTTCAAGATCATCCAAGGCCGATAATTTTTATTTTATCTGAAAAAGCGTATGCCGTTTCCTATTAGTGATTAATATTAACAATAGCCCTATCTCTCACCGTTTCCGAGATATGACCAGTTTTCCGTTTCTACTCCCCTCCATTCAACCTTCGATTTGAAAATGTTCCCCTTGCAATAGATGGCTGAAATTTTGCACGACCAGGTTTAACACACAGAGATAATTACTCATGTAAAAGTTTTTTCCTAGGACCTAAAGCTTAGCCACAATACATCCGATACAGACAGACAAACGGACAGAGAAATAGACGAACGACAACTCATACAAATAACTCGTTAATTAAGTACGGTCGGCTAAAATCTGTTTGCATCTAGTCTGTAGTTCTTATGGGTATAGGATTCAGGGTGTCACTAATTTTTATGATTATTATTATTATTTGTATACTATTACAGGGTATCTGAAAAAATAAAAATCATGTTTTCTCATTCCTACTTTTTCGCCTCACTGCAAGCGGAAGTACAAGAACTCTTAAGTCGAAACACGCGCTTGTTCCAGTTCTTCGTATCAGTCCAGCAAGATTATCGCGCTGTTCTTGGCGCGTTAAATATAAGTTATCATACTCAGACATTTACTAATAATGTACTAAACAGAAGAGAAATTATTTCCGCAATATTGCACGGATGAAAATAAACTTTGACCATGCTGTAAAAGTAACCTGCATTTTTTACTGCCGCAATCCGTATATTATGCCGAAAAAGTTTTACATTACACTGATTACAGTGTACATGGATAATAAAGCGTGGTAACAGTGCATGGCGGAAAACACTGAGGTAACACATAGTAAAATTTTTACATTTCGCATTTGACCATACTCTTGCGCATTTCAAGCAATCAGTCAGTCAATCAAAACACATTTACGCCGTGGGTCATAAAAAACGTGGCACTTTACTTTTGTCAATATCTTCGCCGATTATTGACCAATTTTAAATTTTTTTACTGGCGCACTCTGCAGACAATTTGCAATAAAGCGATTATTATATCTCCTACCACACGGCAAATGCGTTTTTACACTACTTTGTAAAATATCAATGTAAGCAAAAACTAACGATAAAAAACTAACAAAAATTTAGGTAAATTAAAAAAACACTTCAGACAGACATTGCAATGAATGTATAACACTAGACTGTATTAGACCCACACAATTTAGTGTCATACAGACCACTCACTGCAATGTTGGTCTTAAGTGTTTTTTTAGTTCTACCAAAATGTTTGTTTATTATTATCGTTATGTATGCATATTTCATCGATATTTCACAAGGTAGTGTAGAAACAAGCAGGATTTCGCAAAGACAGGAGTACAGTACAGCAGATCCTAGCCCTGAGACTGATAGCAAAGAAAGCACGACGAAAGGGTAAAAAGATCTTCAACTGCTTCGTCGACTTCAAGA
>Ga0056128_1005064_pt1 | contig 16547 bp, 9 predicted proteins | sample WorMetLIZISLAND2_FD_71113 | JGI IMG/M metagenome (GOLD analysis project Ga0056128, IMG submission 71113) | Marine gutless worms symbiont microbial communities from Max Planck institute for Marine Microbiology, Germany - Olavius geniculatus... ... | reverse complement strand
TAATAAATTAGTGTTCGATGTTCAATGCAAATATTCTAACATTGTTAACAACAAGAAAAATATTCAACACTGCATGCTAAAGTAGACGGTTAGAGGCGCTAATTTGGAACTAAGCATGATCGGTGCGTAGGGGGCTACACTTTATGGCTTGGTTTGATGTAATTTCGCACGCTAGGTTATTTTTTTATTTTTTTTACTGACCAGCTGCAGAACCCCTTGCATATGCTCGCGGAATCTGTGGGTTCCGCGGAACCCCGGTTGAAAATCACTGGGGTATGTGGTTGGCTGCATTTTTTGTCAACATTTGCCGACATATATGTCTAGTTTGTTGTGCAATTTACTACCGTATTTTTTCTTTCACACCTGTTATATTACCTTATGTTTTTTTTGTTATTGAGCAGTGGTTTAGCAGCCAATGATGAGGAAGAGAGGAAACTATTGAGTTGCCTAAGAAAGTCAATGCTGTCACCATACAAGAAGCAGGTCATTCAGCTGCCATCGGATTCTGTGGCTAGTGGCCATGGAAAGTTGACACCTCCACGTCAGATTGAGATTCGATCGTTAACAAGTCCTCGCATCAAAGGATTGGTGTTGAAAAGAAAGCAGTCGCCATGCCAAGAATCAACTTCAAAGACACGGTCATCACCTCGCCGGTCTACGCCGAGTAAATGTGCTGGCGTTGTCAGAACTCGCACGAGCACACCACTCAGAAAGACCAAGCGCATTCGTGCAGATGTCAGAAAGAAAACCGGTTTTACTCCAAGGCGTACACCGAGCAAGAAGCAATCGCTTACGCCACGCAAGTCTGCTAAACGAACTCCTGCTAAAGGTGTGATTTTACAACTTTTATCACATTTTTGTATGTAAGTATTTGGTTTGGTATGCAGCAGCTGATATAGTAGCTTTAAAATCCGTAATTTTATTTTGTATTTCTTCAACTGGTAATGTGTTTAATCATGTTACAGAAATAACTGAAGCATTGATAATAAGAAAATGTTTCACGTCGTTTTTCATATATAATGGTAGGATTTGACACAACATAAGTGCAGCACATTCCCGGAGCATGATTAATATGTGATAGTTTGCAATGCGCTAAAAACCAAGGCTTTGAAACATGAAATACAGATTGTCTGGAAAGTCACATGTCGCCATCATTTGCCATGAAGCATGCTTTCTGAACTAAAGCACTAAGTGACCACGGTTGAAAAAAAACCTGGTTCGTTTTATTAGAATTTTGGTTTTTTGGATTAACCTGGGTTTTTATAAAAGGTCCCTGTTTGTGTGTTTTGGGTATTCATGGGTTTTACATTATTAGAATGAACACTGACTGCTAGATGTTGTCTGCATCAAGTAAATATTGAAAAATTTGCAAATTCATAGGCCTAAACATTTTATTATCAGTGGAGCAAAAAAAACAGAAATTGGGTTTAATTTTGGGTGGTTTTTTTGCTGGGCATACCTTGTAAAATCCACTAGGTTTTAGAGAATAAATTCCCAGGTGTCTTGACCCTCTACGTGACAACTGCAGAAATTATGCTAGGTCAAAAGCAGCGAGGAAAGCGCACTACACTTGCCAAGCCGGCTCGCGGAGCTGCAATGTGGCGGGCGTCGTTGATACTGCAGAAAAGCAGAGAAGCGATGGCGCGGAGTGAGATGGACATTGACGAGACAAGCCAAGCATCTGTGTGCAAGGTTGCTGCTGCTGCTGCGGATACGATGACTGAACAAGTGACAACGACCGGATGGCAGGGTGAGTATACTTATAATCAATAGTTCTTACAATTTTAGGTTTTGGTCATTTTTTGTGTTTTGTGTTCCATATTAGGTTTTTCTGTTCCATTATTGTAAAGGTTGAACTTTTTGTTTCGTTATTATGTGCACGTGCATTGCCTTGCAAGGCTGTCCTTGAAATGACCTATGCTGTGTCGGGCGGGACGTTAGACCCTGCTCACTGACTAACTCACTCGTTTACTCATCATTGACAATGCTCATCCCACATTATTTCATTTGTCTGTTTGATGCATCGACACTACATAGAACATTAGGATGCTTTATGGCTTAGGCTGTTTCTATCAGATTTTGCACGTGTTTTTTGACTTTGTTAGTGATGAGTGATGAAATGGTTTTCATAAGTTTTTGCAAATTATTGTCTCTCTTGCTATTTTCTGATTAACTTGATTTTTTCTTGCCAGTTTTTAATATGCTGTTTTCAGTTTCAAGTTTTTGTTTGTAGTTTTTCTGGTCTAAAGTTTAAATGATGTGCTGAAATGGTGCTTGTGTTGTACTGATGATTTCAGAGCTGACAAATCTGGAGGATCTGATACAGCAGCTGCGTGTGACCTATCAGAAAGTGGTTGAAGGAGAAGGCTCAGCGTTGATTGGTGCTAAGAGCATTGTCACCACGGCGACACATTTCTATCATAATCAGGGACAGCCTGATGTTCCGGTGAGTTTAGCATTTGTAATCAGCAGTATTTTTTCCAAATTCCACTATACTGTGTGTTTGGGTCATTTATTTGTCATTTATTGAGTCACTGAATCATGTGATGTGTAGAATTTAGTATTTATCTCAATATCTTGGATCTCACATTTATGACGAAGTTGGAATAAAGGTTGTGTTTTTTTTGGTTTTCCGGAAAGGTGCAGTGATTTGTTGCAGTCTTGACCTGGACATTTCTGGATTGACCGCGAAAAACAACGCTGTTGACCCGGAACAGATGTCGCCACGCCCTCAATTTGAATTGCCTATAGCATAAATAAAGTTCTAAACAAGTGCTTTGTGCCCTACAAATTTATTTTCTCAATAAACAAAAGTGCCGGCTAACAAGCCACACATCTGTACGATTATCTTTACGCACAGTAAAATGCAGAAAACTAAATTAATTGGTACATAACTACATAATACCATAATCTGGCGTGATTCTAGTCAAACTGTAAACAATGCGTTTGATTGGCTGATACAGTGTGATGTCAATCACCCCTCCTGCATGACCGGCTTTACACAGTTTTAACCCGAAAAGCTATTGGATCAACATGGGCCTTTCCGGAATGATTAAAAAATGCGAAACTTTCATTCCAGAAACAATAAAAAACGACTTGGAGCAGCCCAGATCTGGTCAGACCTTGAAAAAACACAACCAAAGTTAATATAGCATGATGCACAAATTAAACTGTAGTTGATTTGCCATTGTTTTGCTGTGTAGACTAGCGTGTGCAGTTTGCTTCGTGAGCACTTCCTGTTGTCAATTCAGAATCTTCGTGACAAGTATCAGGGACGTGATGCTGCGGCAAACGACAAATTTACAGAGTATGTTTTTTTTGTAGTTTTTGTGTCATAAAATTAAGAATGTCACATTGCAATGACTTATGGTTTCTGTGACATTGGATTTCTGCAGCATTACTGAGATGGTAGATGTGTAGGGCCTATTTATGCTGTTGACTTCAACTGTTTAATTTTACAAGTTATCTGTCTACAAGGTATCACTTTTAAAATTTTGGTTTTTTAGTTGCACATTTTGTTCATATGTTCAATGTTTGTGACAAACTGATTATTTTCCTTTTTTTCTGCAGCAGCATGAGCTAATTTTTGTTGAAATGTAGTGAATACTAGTGAGATGTATTGGTGTTATTTTCATCTTTCGTTGCATTTATATAACCGGGCATGGAATTTTTAAGCACGAAAGCAGCTAGACTGCTTTAGCGTGTCTTAGCCGTCCGTTTGTCTCACGGGTGGATCAGTCAAAAATGGTGCAAGCTAGGATCACCAAATCTTCACTGTCATCTGCCTGGAAGACTCTAGTTTCAGGAACCTTAAAGCTTTCTCATAAATTCAGAGGGGATCACCCCGAACGAGGGTGCTAAATGAGAGGGGGTAGGAAAAATTGGCGATTTTTATCCAATAAGCTGCTGTATCTCAATAACGGTGCGAGATAGGGCCTAGGTTACTATTAATCACTAATAGGAAGTTGTACACTGGCTCTTGGTTGCCACCAAATTCAATGACCTTGGATGACGTTGAACGCCAAAATAGGGTTTTTATGGATTTTTTGGCAACTTCGGGCTGCGAGACATATTTCAAGAGCAAATTTCACTGAAATCAGAGGAGATAGACATGGAGAAGCTGCATATGAAATTTTCAGCATTGAACATAGATTTTGATGGTCTAAGTCTCAATTTTCTAGGTCCAAGGAAACCAGCACATGAGGGCATCAAATAGCGGTACCCCCTTAAAAGTCGTTATTTTACCGTTGTTAGCCAGTCTTTCATGAAAACGGTTGCAGATTGGCATGGGCATGCTGCCTATCACAACAAACACTAGTGACAAGCTTTTTAGTCGTATTAACATCGATGACTTTGAAAGACCCTGAGCTTCCGAAATAAGGGGTTTTTGTTGATTTTTTGCAATCTTTGACCGCAGCGCACATTCTAAGAATGAACTGCGACGAAATGGCTGGAGATAGACTGACAGTTTGCGAACAGGAACTCCTATAGGCTTTCGCGCGTTTTGTGACTTTTTATTAATTTAGGCTTAGTTTTTCTCTCTTAGCCTTCTGTCATAAGCGCTATAGAGATTTTGTTGTAGGCTGTAATTTGCAGTTCCATGGCTGTGTGCACTGTGTAAGTATATGTAGGTATATTGGCAGTATCAGTACTGTGTCTAGGTGCAGATGTCTCAGGATCGAAGCTGTCTTTTGTCTCTCATCTTTCATGTATTCATCCAAGAATCAGTTGGCAATTTGCAGCTGTTACACAATAATACAATAAGATATTATTTGTTGTATCAGTACGGACATTGTATATCAGTTGAGCGGTGCTCGATGATCGATATGTCTGTCTGAACAGGTTTCAGGTGCAGATCTTACTCAGGCTGGAGATTGAAGCTGTCGGCGCTGACTCCACGGACGCCGATGGGTCTGAGGCAAAGAACGCTGAAACACTGACTGAGGTTATTACTTCAAGCTTAGTGATTTTTTATGCTTGTCAGCAAGCCATTAGCCGTAAGACAAACATAATCTGTTATATTAACAATGACTTGATTTTCTTTGAAACAATGGCATGCATATTATATGTAAATTCATCTGGGGCCTAGCGGTTATGTACTTTTAAGATGATCTGCATAATTTCTCCATTTCTGGTATAGCATTGTACTTTGAGCAGACTAGTGAAATGCAACCAATGTTAAACACTACATTTGTAGCCTGAACTCTGAGTGCATTTGTAGTATATTATTCTCGGATATTTGATTGCATATTTCAACCATATTGCCTTTAGCAAGATACCATTATAGGTTGTTGAGCTGACTTGGATTGTATTCATCAATGGTACAGGTGATTTATGTACTGTACTTACTGTACTGCTTGTGAGGCAATTCACCTTCTGTCAACAACCTACTTAGCTTTATTTTTTTGTAACTGATAGATGGTAACTGGTTATTTGTTGGTGAAATGTGCATGCAAAATATTGTCTCCATTATTCAACAATTTTAATGGCTAGTACATTGATAGGGGTTCTTGTGACTTATTGAATATATTTGTACATGTACTTGTAGTTGGTATCAATGCTTCGGACATTGTCGCTGATGAAGGATCCTGCATTTCTCTCGCAGTATCTCGCTGATGTTATTCTTACAAAGTAAGCAACGACTTCTCATTTGATTTTATTGAATTGTTCAGAGTAATTCATCATATGAAAAGATTCAGATGCTGTTTGTGTGTATTTTTAGTGCGTAATTATGGGACAAGCATCTAATTGAGGAAAGTTTTGTATTTGCAGTTGTTGCAGCTTGCATCTCACTAGTGTATGATTATCTTTTGGTAATTTAATGCTTTAATTATTGCTTATTTCTTATTACTCCAGATTTAATCCAGATTAGATTGGACTTGAAGTGTCGTCTGATGTGTGCCATTTGTTGTGTGTTTGGACATTATTTGTCATTTATCAGTTGACTTGAATGGTTGTCAGGATGCTGTTACTCATTTATTTATTTATTATTGTTATTATTTAGACCAAGAATTGTAACCATTATCATGATTTTATTGCTTTCTCGTGCATATTTTGTCACTCAAAAACAGGGTGTTGCACAAATTACATAGTTGTATATGTATTTCGCTGCATTTGTTAATGGTGAAATCTTATAGCTTTTCTTGTGAAACTCACTCAGAGCTGTGGAGCATCACCTACCATATGGGATCACACAGTGTTACCTGCCACCCGACACAGGTGAACGTGACTTGCCATATGATAGCCCCAGCCATACTTAAATTTGCTACTCAGGTGGGAAGGAACGCTGAGTTGACCTTGGTGTTGGTTATATGCCGAGAAGGGTTTACCTGTTCACACAGGGCCGTCTTTTGCCAGCACTGGCCCTAGGCACTGCCTTACCCACAGCCCTTGGTACCATAGTGACCTGTGACCACACCACACCACAAACCAGTACGCGACATGTTGAGGATTTGCCAAATAGCGATCGCAAGTCTATAATGGGGGTCTGGTGACACAGTCCCCAGCAGGATCCAGGGACAGAGCCCCTGGTCATGGAGACAGGGGCTTCGCCCCTCTGAAGTTTTTGGACATTTAATGGAAGCCCAAATTTGCTCCCGATCGATTGATAGATTTATCGTCTGTTGCAGCAATCACGTACCGCAGTGCCAGTTTGGGGCACAGGGCTTTGGCACAGTGCCAAAGTGCCACCCCTCTAAAGATGGGCCTGTGTTCGCACACAACTGTCACTTAATCACTTGATTGCAACCACATGCACCATTCTGTTTGTGCCGAGTGCAGCTACGCAGATTCAACATCACGTCTCCTGTATCAAATCTACTGCGAGCTGGTGCTTCCGGTTCCACCGGAGCTGGAACATCTTCGTTCACCTGACAGTCATGAGAATGAGCGCAGTGTTTCTTCGATGTCATCTGCCGTCGATTCTGTCATGTCTTGTCAGTCATCGTCCGCTGATCTAGAGGATGGCAAAACCACCAGAGATCGTCCCAGGTAAGCTTTATTACATTTTTTCTATCAGTTGCAGGTCACGTTATACAAGTAATGAAAATATGACTTGCTTGATATCTACTCACTTCAGCACTTTAGGACAGATGTAGATCTTGGAAAGTGCACAGAAAGACCCAGGAAAGCATCGAAAATCACTTTTGCTGTTCTGTGAGCACTCGAAAAGCCCACATCTTTCACATCTGTATCCATGAAGCTTGCTAGCCAACTCACAACTGACGTCAGCACGCAATTTGCAGTTGTCAGTTAACACAGTTTGAAGATGCTTGTTAATCCACTGGCAAAAGTAAGCCCAATTTTTTTTCGGCTGGCTATGATCTGTAGCTATTAAAACACTCACAACTAAATACGTATATGCATTGCGATCGTCATTGCAGCGGAATTCAGCAGTCCAGTGTGAAATTATGGTGTGCATTCGATGCGCCAGTGCTAACTGTGTTGTTAACATCGACTCACTGTTATCTGCAGTGCTGTGTATTACTGCGATGCTGTTGTGTATAGGAAACTTGCTCGAAGTCTTACGTTCAACACAACGGCACAGAGACAGATTGTGATGCCGTCCAAAAAACCTTCGGTATGTTAGACAGGAGCAGCACTTGCATTGTTGTTGCTGCAATGATTGTGTTAATTACGGTGTTCTTTTCATTTCAGCTGTTTGTTCATTTAGCAAGTTTGTGGCGGTCTCTTCTCAGTGTTTACCAAATGCTTCTATCTTCATCTGCTTTTTATAGTTTGATGTACATGCTATTTTCTGCTATGTTGTCGTCAATCTGTATTCATCGTTTTTTCCTTGATTTTTTCTTATTATTTTTTCTGCTAATTTATCATGCATTATTCATTCTTCTGTACCTTAGCACGTGGCCCAACCATTGGTAAAAGGTAACGGTGAAGATGATGTATAGCTCTTAATAGGAAACCTATGACAGTGCTACGGAGCATCACCTGCCATATGGAATCACAGTGTTAGCTCTCACCCAGTGCAGGTGAACGTTCATCAACTTAATCCCAACCAGACTGGCCGGTACTCAGTTTGCCTACCCCGGAGGAATGGAAGGCTGAGTGGACTCTTGGTTATATACCGAAATGGTTAAACTGTTAGTGAACAGTCACCCATCTGAGTGGTAACCACTTGATCGTGACCCGACCGGAAGTAGAACGTAAATTCCGACACCCTGCCATTACGCCACCACCAGCCATCTGAAATTGGTGATATCTGTCCATTCCATGTCCATTCTGAGATGATCTGGTTTGGCATCTGTATACACTTGCAAAATGCGCTATAACTCAGCTTCTGTAAGAAATATGTTTTGAATCTTTAGTTGCAGTTGTGGCAGTACTAGTTCTGTAGTAGTAGTAGTAGTATCGGCGGTTAATGTGTGCGGAGTATGCATTAGAATGGTTATTTCTTGTGACATTTACATTCATTGTGTTTGACAGCAAGAACCGTCACGGCGTTCCACTCGCATTGCCAGCAGCAGTGGCAGCATCACCGCATCAGGTGCGGAGGATTTTGTCCTCAAGTCTGTCTCTTAGTACATTCTTCTAGATGGGAGACCTGAGCTATCAGCTGGATTGATTGCATTTTAGCTTTACCAGTTTATGTTTATTTTTTGTGTTTTTAATTGTGTGCCTTTGCCGGTTTACTGGAAGTGATTGCTGTACAATTGGAGATAATGATGCTCTAGGTATGGTCTGTTTGCCAGCTGGTATTAATTGCACATACCCATAGAGGGACGGCCAGGCTGAGTTGGCCTGGGTATCGAGGTTTGCAATGACGTTACTTCCTGCCGAATGTTTAACCAAGTTAAGCTATTACATGTAGTAGTCTGCTAGGAATTGTAAATGTGCAAAAAACTTATTCAGATTGTTTATGTGTCAGTTTTAGTTTATCTTGCCATACATCATCCGCATTGTTAACATCATTCATAGCTTGAACTTTTCATTTTTGCATAATCAGATTGTATGGTTGTGAAAATTAACAATCAATTAATTGATTAGTTGTTAATAAAGTTAATCGATTAAAATCAATTAGAATTTTGGACTTCTTAACAGCCTATAATGACTACTGATTAACGTTTAGAATCAGATTTTATTTTGCATAGGACATGTCATCAAGATTTTTACTTGTATAGTGTTATTTTTATTCTGCACTTTGTGAGCTTTGACTGCACAGTTTGTGTATAATACAGCATCGTATAATTTAAAATTTTGCTTTAGCTTGCAAAAGATAACAACCAGTAGTTGAATTCTGCAGATTTTGCACATTTTCGTGGCACTGAATGGCCTATTTTGTGCTGATGTGCCATTAAGAAACTACTCACTCACTCACTTTGCACGTTTTCTTGGCTACAAAAATTAATCAGAATTAATTAACTGATTTTGATTACTTTTTTCGGAAATTAATGAACTGAAATTTTTTTAATAAGTAGCAGCCTTATTGAATTGCCAAATCGCCAGTCTCTCATGGAGTGAAATTGACCAATTGAAGCAAATCGAAGGTGCATGTGTGCAATTGACGGACATTAAGATATTGTGTACGGTTTGAACTGTTTGTGTGAGCAGTTGCGGTTGAGTCCGACAGCAGCAAAGTCGCACGTCGGAAGCTGTTTGACGCTGACGACGTGGAACCAGCTGCAGCCAGTTCGCGTCGCTTGTCGCTTCCTGTCTTGCCAACGAGTGCCTTCGCTCTGCCCCTAGATGATAGACGGCACAAAACTCCAACGAAAGGTGACTGCTAACATTTTGTTTAATCATTGACTTTGTTAAAGCATTGTCACTCCCATTGGAACTTAGTTGTTATACCATTACCTTTCATTCAGCTGTTAATGCAATGTCAATATATCAATGACCTGACAGCTATAAACTGAAATGCAATGTTTAAGCTGTTTTTTAAAAGTTATTTGTGCATAATTTTTTCCATGTTATAAAATATATTAACTGATACAAGATTATTCTATGATGTGTGATGTTAGTTGTATGCTTCGGCTAATGTGTAAAAGTGTTATTAAAGGCTGTTATGTAGTCTGTGAAAACATTAATTTTACTTCGTAGCAGCTGTTAGTATAATTGCAAAGAAAATTTTTGAGGCTACATTGTAATTAAATCATTGCATATGGCTTAACTGCAATTTACGGTTAGGATATACTGAGGTTTCTTCGGTTGTGAATTAATTATCTGAGTTATATTGCTCATTTTTTTGTTTTTCTTTCCACTTTCTAGTAGCTTTGGTGTGGTGTGGACTTTTTTGACCAGGGACGGGGTCATTGAGTTTTATTTATCCTATGTGCAATGAGTTTTTGGTATTTGTGTGATAAATCCGCTGAAACAATGAAACCGTATTAGTTTGAGAATTTTCATGGTTTACGGCACTTTGAGTAAAATTAAGCTGGCATTTGAGTTGCGGTGTAAAATTGTCGTACTTACTTTACTTACTTGCTTTCTTAGTGGCCTTGGCCTTGCTCTTGACCTCAAAAATCATCGAGTGCCTTGGCCTTGCTGGCCTTTGACCCATCCCTCATGGTTCCATTTGTCAGGGAAATTAGGGAAAACTCAGAGGGTCAGGGAAAGTCAGAAATGAAAAAGTACCAGGGTGCAAAAGTTAACTAAGATGCAGAAAAAAATTTTAAACTGTTGTACACAGATTGCGTACAGCCGTTCTGAATTTTTCTGCTCGCTGCGCAGATTATTTGTACTTCCACTTTTAAATTTGTTCCATCACCCTTGTATCTAGGATGATGGCAAGCGGTTAAAAACGGACATTGGTATTTCACGTGAGCAAATTAGTCAGGGGAAACGATTCATTCTGTTCTGGAAAGACAGGGAGAAGTAGTAGGAACCATGATCCCTGTTGTTTGCGGCTCAGTAGATAGTTAATAACTTACATTTTATGGTTGCTGTTGTAGCTTCTCGTCTGAAGAAAGATCCTGTCGTTACCGAGACCCCGGCACACAAGCAAGGACACAGCCTGTTGATGCGGACCGAGCTGAGGCGCCGGAGAATGAAGCTGGGTCCCACCGACGTGGTCATAGCAGAGTCTCCTATGAAATCAGAGCTGGATGCGGTTGTTCCCAGTTTGCTGCCGTCGACGTCGCAGTTTATGCGACGTTCGTCGTTTTACTCGGAGAAACCATCTCGCAACTTGTCCAAATACGCCCGGCTGGAGGAGCGCATGACGCAGAAAGTGCTCAGTCCACCATCGCAGAAATTCAACAGCACGTACGTCGCCGGCAGCTGGCTGACATCACCACGAAGAATCACTCCGAAGGCCTTGTTCTCGTCGCTCCTGAGCCCATCTCCGACGGACAAAGCCAGCACTAATCTGCCAAGACGACTGAACTTGAAAAGCCCTGTCAGAAATGTTGGGGCTCGTGCTTTGCTGGACTTTTACAGCCCCGTGAAAACTGCTGTACCAGTCACTTCAGCTGGCGTTGTTGCGTCGCCACCGCGATCAATAGCTTCGGGTTTTGATTTGGATTCTCCCAGTCGTAATACACGTAGTCACGTCTATTCTGGGAAGCATGTGATGCAGCCTGAAACTGCAGACTCTCAGCAGGCAGAGACGTTAGCATCGCCTTCCAGTCTCGGTAATCAAAACAGTCGACTTATGTCACCATTACGTGTGCCAGTATCATCACCAGATGCCAAGCGGCACGGCCATTTTGCGAAATCATCTGAGATTTCCATTGGTAGAAGTTTTCAGTCGTTTGATGTTGCTGTAAATCAGATGCCAGAACCTGTGATTTCATCATCTCGCATTCGCCGTGTTCATCTCACTAAATGTGGTAATGCAGTGGAAGTGAGCTCAGATGCTAGTGGTGTGGTTGCAAATCTTCCTGATCACAGTTCATGTTCAGTAGAGAAAACATCAGATGAAGGAAGAGAGTCAGGTAAACGATTGCCAAAGAAGAAACCGCTTTCATTCCACCAATCACTGCCGCTTACTACCACCCAGAGTTTTTCAGCAGAGTCAGCTCAGCCTCCGGAGCTATCTGTGGAAGAAGCCGAAGGCATCTGTAACTCGAATGGCATTAAATCACTTTCGGGTACGTCAGACCCTGGGATGTCACGCAAGCGGAAGAAATCAGCTGAAGATGTCACTTGCAAATCCATGACGAGAAAAAGACCACTCAGACAATTTCATCCCATTTCTCCTTCCACAGAGCAATGCCTGTCTACCGCTGCCACTGCTGATGATGACATGATGTTAACTACGTTGTCCATTGGTTGTGATGTGGAATCAGATGCCGCAGTCATTGGCCAGAATGAGAAGGTTCCTTCAGATGCACTTTGGCATCTCGGTTCTTCCGGCATTGAGTCGGAATCGTCGTCAAACGACGTCGATCTGATGATTACACGAAAAAACCTCCTGCTTAATCGGAAGTGCAGTTCGGGATTCCAGTCTTTGGGGCATATCTCAGAAACAGAAGATTACCCGTCACCAGTTTTCGGGACAATTTCAAACGTGGCAAAAGTTAGTCAGTCCGATCAGCACCCTGCCAGTGTCTCGGCTTCCGCTTCTCCAGTGTTTGCAATGAAGCCAGTGCGGTCGTTAGCTGGAGACAGTCCGGGTCTCTCGCTGTCTGGGGGGTCAGGTCGCAAGAGAACCCCAGTGCCCATATGCAGCGAGTCTTTCTCTCCAGAGGTGTCACAGCACAGCATAGCTCATCTTATAACATCACCATTGCTCGAAGCAGCCGAAACCCAGCAGAAATTTGTTGGCAGAAATCGACCATCAACAAGGCGATGTCTTGACCCGCAGATGTGCCAGTCCAGCAAACGACTCTCCTCTGCAAGTAGACACAGCTCAGCTAAACCAACAAATGATGACAATTAAACCCGGCTTACTTTGTCATGTTGTTTATGTTTACCGTGTTAATGTGTACTGATTCGTTTCGTTTGTTGTTATTGCAGAGTTGCATAAACAATAACCAGTTCGTTATTGTGATCTTTTAACGTAGTGCCTTTTAAAACTACATATTTCCAGTTTTGAAGTGAGTGCACCACTTCATTTGATCCTGGAGCCTTTTGTACATACTATATGGCACATTTTATATCAGGTACTGTTATATCTGTGTGTTTTGTCAGACATTAGTAATATTGCAGTGTTTCTCACTTTCTTCTAACTAAGGATGTTCAAGTCATTTTCGTTAACAATATTTGATGTTTAATGTTATTGTAGTGGTAGTGTTTCAAGACAGACCCACCTCGGTGTATTTATCATTTATCAGCGCCTAGTGACTTCTGCTTTTAGGCACTGTGTATAAATACGCTTTATTATTATTATTATATTTGTGTAAGTATGTACGTAATTTAGGTCAATTCCACTAGGCTAATGATGATTATTTCTTAAAGTTTGGTAGGTTATACATTATTTATTGGCAGATTGCTTCCTCGAGTGCTCTGCTGTTGTTTGTTACCTAACTGATACATCTAGAATGTGAAAACCTGCTGCATTGATGTTCTGCGTTGGGCGCCTCATCTAACCTGTAGTCTGTTAATCTAGAAAAGTAAACTGCTAAACGGAAATTTCAAAGTAATCATTAGCTTCGTGGAAAAAGTCAGAAAGTACAAAAATACAAAATTTGCAGCTGCATATTTTGGAAAATTTAGATGCATAACTGGAATTTGTTGCTTTTATACCTCTTCTGTTGTAAATTTGCAGCTTTCTGTTTGGAAAGTTGCAAATTCCTGCTCCATTTTAACTTATTTAATTCATGGTGCTTAACCCACGACGTGCTGATTATAGTGAGTAGAATCAGTCGTACTTTATAGGGAAATACATTTTTTTTGTTTTTATGCTATATTTTAATTTTATGAATTGCCCCTTAGAATTTTTCTGCAGTCTGTGCCTGCATGAAGCCTGTTGGTTGTAATAATATCTGATTTGCGTTTAATGCTTAGAGATGTTCTTTTTAGCATTGTCTGTGCGTGTATGAAGACTGTTGTTTTTATTAATATTTTATTCCAATTTGATACAATTGATTGTGTTCTTTGTAGCATTGTAGGGTTGAACAGTCTGTGCATTGTTTTTTAACATTACTGTATTCGAGTTACTGTGACATAGCTATAACACTGCCGTGAGACTGTTCTGTTTCACATTTTAACTTGATCATTGTCATGCACTCTCAGTAGTTTTTGGCGTTGCGCAAAATTTTGTCATGAATGCATTCTGTAATAATGCCCGGTTTTATGGTGTTTTAGTTAACCGCAGTTTTGTTGTTCATTTTATTGTATTTGTAATATGTGTGTGTTATCTGAAGTAAGTGTAATTTTTGCAGCAGTTGGTGTAATACATAAATTCACATGTTTTCCGGGCTTTCAATTAAATTGCATTTTTGCTGCTAATGAATGTGTTATTGCACTGGGTCATAAAAGTCGCCAAAACAGGTTTGGGCGTCTGTGGGTAGAGGCAACAGATGAGGCAAAAAAGAGAGATGAGTGGGGTATCTTCCCCAGCTGATTAGGGGATCTGGAAAACCATCCCTGTGCTCCCCAGTCTGATTGAAGAAATTTCTACCTTTTTTACTTGAAGTCGACACACTAGTTACTTTTTCCATTTGCTTTTTTTCTAGGAACCCGTAGAGTAGTTAACTAGGATGGTTGCGCAATAATGACATTTGCTTAGTCTGCAAACACTAAACTTTTAAGACGAGCAAATAATAGTCAGAAATGATGATACAAAAGCACAACAAACTACTTACTGTATGACATGCACATGTACAGACGATCAAGGGTTTGCAATGCATATCTACTCGGTACTGAGCTGGAAAAGCCTAAGTTTAGGGGGAAATGTTTGAGGTTTTTGATGTAAGAAAAGACTGGACACACAGTTATGACCAGCACATTGTCTTTCCTGCAGATAAAACTCAAAAATCTCGATTGCAGTAAGATGTTAGTAGTCTGTAAAAAGTAAATGCCAAAGCGTATAGCCGTCAACGAAGAAAGAAACAAACGAAAAAAGTTAAAATTGGATTTTTTCTAACTCGCCTTCCAGGTATCATTCGTATGCCAGTTCAGCTAGGGGTCTCAGGGCCTACATCATTCGGTATCATCGATCCCAGTACCCAAAAGAAAATTGAGCTAATGCTCACGAAACGCGCGAAACCTGACAATATCCTATCTCGTTCCACCCGTGTGACGGACTGAAAGACAGACGGAGAAACAGATAGACGGACAGACAGAATTGCGATGGCTAAAACGCGATGAAAGCAGTAGGCCTAGCTGCTTTCGCGCGTAAAATATAACAAGGAATGATATAGACTTGTGTCGCAGCCCGAAATCGCCAAAAAAATCCATAAACCCCCTATTTTGGCGTTCAAGGTCATTGAATTCGGCGCCAATCGAGAGCCATGCAGTGTACGACTTCCTATTAGTGATTAATAGTAACCTAGGCCCTATCTCGCACCGTTACTAAGATACAGCGACTTATTGGCCAAAAATCGCAAATTTTGCCCACCCCCCTCTCATTTAGCGCCCTCGTTCGGGGGGACCCCTTTCGAATTTATGGAAAAGCTTTACGGTTCCTGAAACTAGTCTTCCAGGCAGTCGACGGTGAAGATTTGGTGATTCTAGCTTGCACCGCTTTTGATTGATCCACCCGTGTGACAAGCAAACGGACGGACGGACGGGCGGGTGGACGGACGGACAGAATTGCGATGGCTAAGATGCGCTGAAAGCAGTAGCTGTTTCCGCGCGTAAAAAGCCAGCTGCTACCAACACTTTTTAGCAAATAAGGTTTACTTACTTCGTGTTTACTTTGGGATTGTTTACATGTCACTGATGTCAGTGCACTGCACGTTTCTTAGGATAAGGTCGTTTTAGAACTGCCGATAATGTTTTCTGATCTCAATAATTTTTTGGACATTGACATCGGACGTTTACCAGTTGGTCAGTGCATATTGGCAGTCGAAGTATCTGGTTCAAACGGAGCATTTGTTATACTTCACTTTCTGTCGCTCGCTTTACGTGGAGAAACGCCTGTGTGTTTTGTTTGCTTGGCACAGACATTTCGTCATTATGCATCAGTCGGAAATAAACTGACGCTAAATCTTTCTCGACTGCGAGATTTTGGGAAACTGACATTTGTCGATGGGCTGACTTCAATTGGAAGCGACTTTGTGAAGTCTTGTGCAACTTTTTCCGGAGCAGCTCAAGCAGGAGGTATGATAAATTTTTTCATGTAGTTTACAAAATCTCACTTTGTACGCGCGAAAGCAGCTACCGCTTTCAGCGCGTCTTAGTCATCGCAATTCTGTCCGTCCGTCCGTCTGTCTGTCACACAGGTGGATCAGTCAAAAGTGGTGTAAGCTAGAATCACCAAATCTTCACCGTCGGCTGCCAGGAAGACTAGTTTCAGGAACCGTAAAGCTTTTCCATAAATTCGAAGGGGGTCCCCCCGAACGAGGGCGCTAAATGAGAGGGGGGTGGGCATAATTTGCGATTTTTGGCCAGTAAGTCGCTGTATCTCAGTAACGGTGCGAGATAGGGCCTAGGTTACTATTAATCACTAATAGGAAGTCGTACACTGGCTCTCGATTGGCGCC
>Ga0056128_1005062_pt1 | contig 16549 bp, 10 predicted proteins | sample WorMetLIZISLAND2_FD_71113 | JGI IMG/M metagenome (GOLD analysis project Ga0056128, IMG submission 71113) | Marine gutless worms symbiont microbial communities from Max Planck institute for Marine Microbiology, Germany - Olavius geniculatus... ... | reverse complement strand
TTATTTCATTTTGATATTTATTTTTTTAATATTTTACTTCTAAATATAAAATTTCATATTTATTTTTATTATTTATTTATTTCATGTATGTAATTTTTTTGTTAATTAAATCAAATAATCAATTACTATCGCTAATTATTGTGTAATTTATGCTTTAATGTATGAACTTCGGATTGATAATAGCCTAATAGACAACGCCAAGTCATTTTACGTGAAACAGCAGTGTTACATTACTATAAGCCTGAATAAAAATACATTTACCATCATCATTGCAACTCAAGACATACTAATTATATAAAAAAAAATGTATATACACACTAGCCCTACTTAAAATACTTAAAATAATGCCTAGTTTAATGAAAATTGAAAAACATCAATACAAAAAAACTCCTATAGAAGTCACATCGCCTAAAAACAAAAATATCAAAATACATGTACATATAATTTATATTCAAACATCAAAAGAAATAAAAAATATATAATCAGTAATATTATAGTCGTAAAATTAAATCAGTTTATTACAGAGTCACAGTTCACAATCAAATTGTATGTTTTGGAGTGTTAACATTTTTAGTGTTTTTTTTTTACGTTTTGCAACGTTTTCGTCGTTTTCCATTATCAGCTACAGCAATTCCGCACCATAAATTTCGCAAATTACCACCACGTCAAGCTCGGAAGGTAGGCAGTAATTTGCGGAATCGGGCTGATCATGTGATCATGCCTGTCGACCAATCATCTTCATTCCGCAGATTTTGTTCCGCAAATTACTTTCCGCATTCCGCATTTCCACAAATTACCCATACCCGCCACTGATACCTCCAGATTTACCTGGTAGGCAGTCAACGGCCTAGCGGGACTAAAATGCAGCAGAAAGTTAACTAACTACCTAACAAAGCAAAAATAAATAAGGTCAGTGCTATCGCTAGAATTATTGAATAATAAATTTAAGTTGCACAGTAAGATATTAGGTCCATGCTGTATCTTCACGAGCAGGCCATTATGGTCCAGTTCTGCTAGTGTCGAGCTCAGAGTAAGCTGAAAGGTTTCTAACCTCTCAGTATTTTGAAATGATATGAATCCGAGATGCTGGCCAAGACCTTGAAGCTCTCTAGACATGTGGTAAAACGCATTGACAATGAAAAAAACTATACGGATTAATTAACTCGCACCAAAGTAAGCGCATTATATACGTGATATTGTGGGTTTTTGCAATTTATTTAGACAATTATCACTGAATAATGAACGCCTTGCACCTTAAAAAATTGGAACTGCAGTGCTGTAGACATGAGCCATTATGTTTATCACAATTTGCAAGCAACTAACATTAGTAAACTACAGCTGATTCAGTGGCGTATTTAGGATTTGGCAAAGGGGGGGCATGGTGAGCGCGCTGAGCATTAGCCTATAATGGGGGTTTGGGGCGGAACCTCTAGCAGGGTCGAAGGGCAGAGCCCCTGGTAGGGGGCAGTGGGGCGTAGCCCCCTGAAGCTGAAACAATTTTGGCTTTTGGATGTTCAGTGGAAGCCGCAAAATTGCCCATTTTTCTGAAATTTGGAAACGCAGAAAATCACAGATATTTGCATTGTTGCACAAAAAATAAAGTTTGGCAAGTCATGAAACGTCGTCAGTGATTAATGTGAATTATTGAAAGGCAATAGACTTCACAATATGCACAACACAGTACAGTAACAAGTGGGCCGTGTCAAACCCTGTCTGTCGTCGTCAGAATGCTTGATGCGTTGATCATCGCCAATGTTGTCACTCGCAAGCGGTGCATCGTGTCTTTGGCGTTTGACATCGTACAATGTATGCGCTATGACACTGCCATTGTTGTTTCCACTCACTATTCACTAAGCTCATAGTTACATTACGTCTCTTTCTTTTTTGAATTCTGTTCCGTATGCGAGTGGTGGGATGGCAACAAAGCTGTACATAAGATAGCAAGCGCCAGTGATCGTGTCCATCTCTTCAGTCAAATAGAGCACTCCGTCGCTTAATGACATTATGATATCATGATTCATGACACTGGCATATGAAGCTTGGTTTGTGAGATTCTCGTACTGATGAGTTTTGATAACATCACACATAGGCTTTACTAGCCTATCCATGATCGCTGCGATGCCGCTGCAGCTTGTGTTATCTGAGAATAGGGCGTGTCACAGTTGACGGGACAAAGGAACACATTTTAAGAGCGCTGCCATAGTCGGGTTACATGCAATAATAGACCTGTCTCATTTGGATGGACTGACATAGGTCTATTTCATTTGCTATAGCCCATGCAAGTTGTGGGCGGGTTCATCTCGGGTTGAACTCAGATTATTCTAACCATAGGCTTATATTAATTAACCACTGCCCATGGCGTGCACCAGCCAGGCGCCGACTAGCTGCCTTGCTGTTGGTTCCATATGTCAATGTCGTGTCACTCACTGACTCGCCCATGGACACTAAACCCGGCCGGCGCAAAATATTATAGGCCTATATGGCTTGCCGCTGGTTTCCAAAAGCGTTTGGCGATGCCGGCGTCATATCAGACGCAATCTCACATGGTGATTTTAATCACGTATCGTATTGATATGATGAAAGAAGACCATCAAACACTGTTGAATTTTGCAGTTATTGCTGGAAAATGGCAACAAAAACGCACCTTTTGATATAAAGTCGCCTGTAAAAAATTTTCATGGTTGGGCCAAAGGGGAGGGACCATCGCAACATGGCCCTCCCCCTAAATATGCCACTGAGCTGATTATCTACATTTGGCTGATAGTATTCATTCTGACATCATACACTTTACCTTCATTGCGACTAGGTCATTTTATGACGAAAAAGACTGACATGAATTAATTCTGCTTTGTGATAAATAAGTAAATGAAAGAGTAAAAACACTGTAAACGAATATGTCTAAGCCACGAATGTCATGCTGGTTAGTATCGCTCTAACTGAGTTACAGTATGCATGGCGCGTGCCTGCACAAAATGTCTCGATGAGACACAATGGCCTGAGACCCGAGACGAGACCTACTGGGCCGAGACCGAGACATATTGCTCCGAGATCGAGACGAGATTTGAGGTGCATTAGTCTGAGACCGAGACGTTGAGGATTTTGTTCAAGACGAGACCGAGACTAGACGTTAGAGACCGTCTCAAGACCGAGATGTCTCGACCGAGACCACATCCCTGTACATAGCTAATGTTTACCCACCCTAAGTCGACAGTGCACGTTCTGCATATGCTAATGTATTTGACTTCGGGCCTTGTGACTTTGCTACTGAGGAAAATTTCACCACTTGAATTTTCCCCCAATTGGACTTACGGAGCCAAGCTGACTCACGTTGAACTCTGCTCCAAATTTCTAGTTTGCATTAGATTGCAATTAGTATTTGCCCATGACTGTTGCAGATTTTGCTCAGTGGGTGATAATTAAGCACTATGTATCTGAGGAAACATCTTGTGAGGCTTCTGAATCACATCATTGTGCAGTGCAATGTTACTGAACTGTCATCCCTGTAATAGAGTTGCTTTACTAGTACTTTGTGTTGTATCAAATGCAGTGGATCAGCTATAATAGTTCTCAATTGTAATTGATTATCTGGTAAATAATTGGTTAGTTTAATGTTAGCAATTACCTTTTGAAGTTTTGCGTTGCATGTTTCATTGTAATTGTCTGTATTATGATGATTTGCAGTGTCAGCATTGAACTGCTACGAATGTAATGTGTGGAAAGCTGGCTATGGTTACAAATGCCATGAACCGCGGAATAGAACTAACTGTGTAACATGTATGAAATTCGAGACAACTATATTCATGGGATTTTACAAAAATACTCCACGAAGTAAGTGAAATACGCAATATGTACTTTCTTCATTGATAACTAAAAAGCAATCATAGCTCGCAGGTACCTCCGCCAAGGCAATGCTATTCGCTAGGTAGCGTCACCATCTTCGCTTTGCCAGCGTTTTTGCTTATGCCGCCTTTAACGCAATGGTAACGAAAATTTCAAAGTGATCCAGAATCCAGGATTCCTGCCGGATTGCCCCCAAAATTGAATCACCTGTAGTTTATGCCACGCCCTACATACCCGCAAAATTTCAGAAAGATCCGTCCATAACTTTTCGAGTTATCTTGCTAACAGACAGACAAACGAAGTTTGGCAAAATCATAACCTCCTTGGCGGAGGTAAAAAGTGCTACCTGCTATGGAAATGAGATGTCATCTGTGATAAAGTATTTAGCTGTTTTTTGCACATTTTATGTAAGATTTTTTATATTTTTGTAATATTTTCTTACCCCATTGCCAGTATGTGGTTTTGAGAAATAATTCTAGATTTGACTAATTGAAATATTTCATTTGCTATGAAATTTTGATTACTTATTTATATTTTTAATTTTTAGATATCAGGTGCTTTTTCTACAATAAAATCTTTTCTACAAAAAATTTCGACACGCAGTCATTACAAAGGAATATCAGTGGTTTGTTTTGATGCACTACAGCTTTGCTGTAGAGTGCCTATAGTACGATGTGTCGTCTGTCTGTCTGTTATTTGTAACAGATATACAGAGTGGCCCAAAAAAGTAAGCTATTGCTTTTTGTCCATATTTTTGCTAGATACTGATTTCACAATTTTTTCACCAGTTGACTTTGTAAGAAATATTTACAAATGGACAGAAGGTATAATGGTAATTTTTAAAGTATTTAAGTAGAATGTTGAATATAAACTATATTAAGTATCAAAAAATGTTTACCTATAGCTACAGAGTAAGTTTTCATCTTTCAGCAAAATAGTGCACAGATTGTAGGGCCGCATGATCAAAATACAATGCTCATGCAGTTAACTGAGCAAAATTGCAGCCGTCAACCAGCATTAATGTACATTGAAAATTTATGCATAAAAATGGTTCAAATTGTTTGAAAATATGTTCAGTATGTTTCCCATTGTTTATTTACACTTACTATAACTCATACTTAACATTTCAGTTCAATACTTTAGAAATTTACCATTAGACCTTCTGCCGATCTGTAGAAATTGTTGGTTTTCGGATTTTTGTGTTTTATAACCTAAAGTAGCAACACAGTAGGTGTGATAGTCATGGCCAGTGAGTAGCGAATTTTTTACAGAATCTACTTGTGAAAAAATTGTGAAAATTGGTCAATATTTAGTGAAGATATGGTCAAAGTGCACTAGCCTACTTTTTTGGGCCGCCCTGTATTGTGGCTAAACTGTGCGAGATAGGGCTTAGGTTGCTATTGATCACTAATGGGAAGTCGCATATTGGCTTTCAAATGACATAAAAGTCATTGCCCTTGGATAACCTTGAAGGGTCATAACACACTATGGTGTGCCAATCGTGCAGTATTGTGGCTGCATGATAAGTCGTAAGGGGTTGGCAATGGTACCATCAGATAGGGCGCTGGTGACTTCCTACAGGCTATCAATAGTAACCATGTTTTCATCTGCAGTGGTTTGGTCGCAATTTTAATGAAATGTTTCAAGCTATAAATGGTCATTATGTTGGAAATGGTGAGAGATAGGGCCAAGGTTGCTATTGACCACTAATAGGAAATCACATACGCCCCTTCAGATTAGATGAAAATCATCGACCTTAGATGATTTTGAAGGTCAGTATTGCAACAGAAACTGCATAGGCTGTAGCACGTCTTCCCTGGTGACAGCTGGGCTTTTTTGTTGCTTTTTATGAAGGTATTTGAACGTGTTTACTTTCCATGGTATAGGGCCTCCATTCTGAAAGGCCGCCATGGTAAGGAATAGGGTTAGGCTAGTAAGTTTGGTGTTTAATAAGTAGTTTCGTAGTCGTCTAAAAGCGGTTGTTGGCTGCCACTTAGAATGGCAGACCCAAGCCTTCACGAGTGCTCAACAAAATTATAGGGAAGTACAGTCGATGATGTTGTATGTGTTGTGTGCAGCGGCATCAATCATATCACGTACATGTGCCGAAAGCAAGGCTGTGCCTCACATCACTGGCTGCTACGAGTACCAGATGGCCGATGGACATAGCCGACGGTGCTACTGCAACACGGACTTTTGCAACAGTGCTCCGTCACGGACTGTGACTACACTCGGCAGTTTTCTTTCGGTTCTGTCTGCAGCTGCTTTCCGACTGCTTGCAAATTAGAGGTTTCGGCATGCCATTCTGAAGAGCCACCATTTTGATGGCTAGGGTTAAGAATAGGGTTTGATTTAGAACGTAATAGGGTTTAAGTACAGTTTTGTCGTTATCTAAAACAGGTTTTTGGTGGTTCCTCGGAATAGAGGCCTTTCAAATGGTTGACCCAAACTAAACTACAAGACAGTTGAGCATTTTGTATGATTTTATACAACAGTGTGTTACTTATTGGAGATAATTATTGTGGCTGAACTGTACATGTACATAAATCTGTTGTGCAGTGTTTAATTGTTTCTATTGTCATAAACAAACACATCATTTTGTAACTCTTGATTAAATTAATCTGTTTAGTGGAAATGTTCTGTGAAAACAAGTACCATCTTACTAAGCTGTGTTCTGCCTGTGAGTGATTTGTGTTTTTGCTTGGTGGTTGCTGCATTTTTCTCATATCATGGATTTGATTAATTACTTTGCTCCAGGTTGTAATTGTAATACATGTAGAAGACTCTATGACTATGTACAAATTTTATGAATTAATGCATTTATAACACTTTATGATCATTATACTGTGGACATGAAGATGCAGTGATGGCATTGTTTCTGTGTGATTACTAATTATTGGCACTTGCTTAACTAACTTTTTTTGCAGATTTTTGCATTATAGTCGTTGTATATAAGAATAACTCGTTAGTGGTTTTTTTGTACTGAGTATATAGCTATGTTTAAAAAATGTCAGTTTGAAGTAGAGTTGTAGACGAAATGAGTAATAATTGAGTATCAATGTAGAATTGCTGATATATTTTGGGCAGAGCAAGCGCACAACAAATTCTAAATCAGTTACAAGACAAGTGTGAAGTTCCATTGGTCATTTGCTTTATTCTATTATTGTTATTATTACTAATTGCTGTTGTATAAATGATTATGCAATTTGCAATTCAAGTGATTTTGCATGAGATTTTTTATTTTCTATGTTTTGATTTTTATGCTTAAATTTTGATTCTCATCAATTTTTCGATTTCATTAAATTATTTCATTGATGACAAGTTGAAACTATTACACACAGAAAGAATGTTTTCTTTATTTTGTTTTTTTTTCTTGACAAACTAATAGTAACAAATCTGCAATTGCACCAAAGTGTAGGAGTAGATCTGTTTCTGTTTGAACTGATAGAAATAATTTGGTCTTAAGATTTTTTTATCTCATAGCTGGTTTTTATGAATTATATACATCACACTTTGTTGAACTTCCAGTTGTCCACATTTTTATCTCTATGAACGTAACTTGATTCCTTTTGTTGCAGCATATGTGTCCAGATTTTCAATATTGGTTTTTTAAAAGATGCTTTAATTATATTACAAAAATTAATTATTGTTTTTACTTTGGTAGTTACTGTACTCACTGCTTTAGTGATTGCCACCTTTAGCAATTTTGTTAGCACTTAATTTTAAAAAATTGTTTTCATATTTCATCCAGTTGCTTAATTGTTTTTTTTTATTTGAAATGCAGACCCACATTTTCAAAAATTTTAATCTGTTTAATCTCTGTTTTTGTCAACATTCTGTAGCATAGTAATTAACATTTGTTGATGTTTGTTGTAAATTAGAATATAAAGCTTGCATACAATAAAAACATTTTCTATAGAGATCTACAACTAAAAGCATTATGTATTATAATGTCAAAATGAATAGGCTATGGTTAAACAAAGATAACCTGGTTAAAAGTCACAAATAAGACAGACTACCATTTACAGATTGCCCAACATGGCCAACACTAAAGACTTGATTACCCCACCCTGTAGAGCCTACAGACTCGAGTAATCAAGTTTTGTGTTCAGTGTGACACTGTCTTCAATTTGGAGACTAATCTGTTAAAAAAATTTTATCAGTGTCAACCCAACTTTATTATTAATTTATTACAACAACTATTTCTACATGTGCGTGGGCCCAGGAGTACTCAATAATTACTGTGACTAGGACTATTGGACTAAAAAATTTTCACAATCTATATGTTAGTAAATTGTACAATTCTACGAACACGTATGATTCTTGCAGATGTGACGTCAGTGTTTTTTATGACGCCATAGATGATAGACCGTCAAATAAAAAATGATTTGCAGCGTCAACACGAATGGCATTGAATAATACATTGTCATGGATAGCGGACACTATAAAGTCCATAATGATAAGACTATGGGACTGTACTCACTCTGGACATTGCTATTTTTTGCAACTGAAAGTCGGACGCTGGCTTCTGAATATAGAAAGTACGGTCGGCCCATTCTTGTGTGTCAGTAAAACCACTGGGTGTCTGGCTTTTTCGCCCCTTTGCCGGTTCGCCCCCTGGTTCTTTCGCCCCCTGACTTTTTCGCCCCTTAGCTCGTTCGCCCTCTGACTGATTCTCCACCTGGCTCTTTCGCCCCCTGTTCCTGGCTGATTCGCCCCCTGGTTTGTTTGCCTTCTGGCTTCTTCACCCCCTGGCTCTTTCGCCCTCTTACCTTGGACGTTTCGCCCCCGTTGAATACCGGTAATTCGACATCGAGGTTTATACGTAATAATTGTCCTTATGCATAGACAGTTTATGCACGATGATGAGAATAAAAAAAAACGATTGTGTAAATGCTGAATGCTTTCTTCAATTTTGAAATAAAATCATTAGGCCTATACACGTATTTTATTATACAGAGTTTTAGTACGCTTTCTCGCCTTAGAATGTTTGCAGTGACGTCTGACGATCTCTGTAGATCTAGGTGTTCGTCAAACGGTTAGGCCTATCAGGCATAGACTAGCGATTGCAATCCCGAATCCAAGGATCCCGGGATCCAGGCCGAATCCCGGAATTACGGGATTACAAAATTAGTTAAAATCGTACTTTTTTCGCGTGTTAAATGATAGAAAGAAGAATTTTAGCCGTCTAGTGAATAAAATATTTATGCGCGCTAGAGTCCCACTCTTTGCTGTGCAGGGTAATTCGTATTCTGACAGTCATTATCACTCCCAGCAGTTCAGATATATACCTTCAGTTTGGGCCTATACTACATCATATGATGAAATAAGGCAATTAAGGATATTAAAATGACAACCAATCCGTGAGCCTAATCCCGAAACGGGATCCCAGGATCCCGGGATTACAAATTTCTCAATCCCGGATCCCGTGATTGCAAAAGCAGGTAAGTATACCTGTAAAAAATCATTTCAAAGGAAGCTTGACTTTGGCACATACAGCGCGTTGAATTCAAACACACTTAGCGTGATCGGAGTGGGGTCTGTGATGCGGCTTGCAGACATACCACCACCCGGTGACAGTGGTGAGCTAATGCGTGTTTTAGCCGACCGTATAGTAACGGTCGACCTATTAGATTAGAATGGTTGTCGACCGTCGTCTGTCTGTTACTTACTTGTTGCCTTTCTGTAAATTGAAACACAAACACAAGCCTAGGGGGCAAACAAGCCAGGGGTCGAACCGGCAAAGGGGCGAAAAAGCCATAATTCTACTACTGCATATGACATAATGTAAAACGTTAAATTCTATTCCTACGCCCATTACTTTTGTTATTCCTTTGCCAGCAGTTCGGTTTAATGCAACGTTTACGCAGAGCATTTTGTTTTACACTTCCTGGTTGTTTTGTTGTTGTTGTAAAACATTCGATTTTTATAATTTTGTCATTATAAAACATTGGTGGTGTTATATAGTGAGATTTATCACGAGTATGTAGATCTATGCTATAGTTGATTTACATATTTTAAAGTTGTCTGTATTAGTTCCGCCGTACAATGTCATAACATTAGCGGGACACGGGTAAAGTGCTTACTTGCGGACCGGCCAACGTGTAAATTGCGGACCAAACCTGCGGACCAGGTCCGCACTTTACCCGTTGGTTGGCGTCAGTGTTATTCGCTATAAAGTCTATAAGTTTATCTTTTCTGTTGCTGACGTCGGCTATGGGTAATAAGCTGATCTGCGGATGTGGCAACGGGTAAAAGGCGGATAAAATCTGTGCGAAACGGTATAATAACTTACCCGCAGATTTGTAATTTCATTCGCATTAATCAATTGCCGAAGATGTCTAACGTCCAAAAATAAAGAAATATTTATGATCGTTTCACGCTTTTCTAACTATTTTGCAACAAATCGTACATGTGCTTGCAATGCGATCTCCACGTCACAGCTGTTTACTTCAAGCGTCTATTGACCGAGAACGATTGTGACACCGATCGTACTGGATTTTAGTTATTTTAATTGCAATTGAATGCGACTACAGACCGTAAACCCCAACCCTGACCCTAATCCTAACCCTAAAACTAACCCCAATTCTACACCTAGATCTGAAGATCTAAACATGGTCGTTCTCGGTTTTTAGATGCCCGCGTGTTTACTTGCGATGGGAATATGTTTGAAGTTACGTTACGTTATATTGGTGGAAGTTTACGACTGCCATGACAGTCCAGTGCGATGTTTGTTGATTTTTTGCGAAGTTATGTTGAAGTTGTTAAAAGTCTTGTCTTACTGTTACAGAAAGTTAATTGTTTCCACTGCTCAAACGAAACCTCTGGCAACAAACATTTTAAATGATTACTAATTGGTGTGATTACTACAAAATTTGCAGGTAAGTACACATAAAGTTTGGCCAAAATCTGCGGATGCTAAGTGCGGATGTGTGGGTAAAAGACTGATGAGCGGATAACAGTTGTCACGTACATTACCAGTCATGAAAGTTGTTGAGTTTTCAATCATTCGCTCTGTAAGTAACTGCTCAGTGGACGCTTTATAGGCGGCAGTTGTTTGAAGTCTGCCGCTGTAAATTTTTTCATAGTTCGCATTCTGCATATGCCTAGACAGTAGCCTAATTGCTGATCGTGAATTCATTTAGGCAATTACTCAGAAAACAGCTGTGTTTTGGATGCCGAACACATTTCAGACTTTAGGTGCCATTCATGTTACTTGGATTTGTATATTTTTTTTACCACATTTACAGCTGATCAGCGGTTATCAGTTGCAGGCTTTTTTGTCTGTTCTGTTAATTCGGCTGGTCTGCAGTCATCTAAATCAGTCGCATTTACCATTGGCCGATCTGGTATGGCTGATCTTCCAGTTGAGTTGGGCTAAAAGTACCACTTATCCACTGTGGGCTGATCTGTAAATAGCAAATTTATTTGTATACTTCCTGTGTGAAAATGTGGTAAAAGAATATACAGATCCAAGTAACATGAAGGACAACTAAAGCCTGAAAAAAAACAGATCAGTCGGATCAGCTCCAGCTCAGCAGATTTAATCGACCCGTAGATAGACTCTTGACAGACAGCAGCGATATCTGCCGTCTCTAGGCGGGCACTAGTACACAGGTGCATAAAATGTTGCTCCAATTGTTGCCCCAATCTTTTTTCTGTGCAGGTGTCTTGATACATCTGCACCCATTCTTTTATCCCTGCAACATGAGACCCTCCTGCATGTATGTCTGTTGAATGTAGTGTCCATCTCCCTGTATTGCATTTGTGCATGTGGGCAGACAACCACTATGTTCGCCATTGTTCGGTCCTTAACCATTATTGTTTAGAATTCGTACCTGCATCATGTCTGCAGCATGCATTATTGTCGGTCGGTCGAGTGAGTACTCAATGAGTTCCGGGATTTGAAATTCTTTTATCGAGAAACAAAATTCTCCAATATTAGCTTTTCTACGTTTCATTGATTTTTTTTGTTGGTTTCCTCGGTAGTTTAAAAAGTGTGTACAAGATGTTGTGTAATGTGCAGTGATGCATGCATTGTGATTTGATGTTTATGATTCAACAGATGACGTCAGTTTGAAAGCAGTGTGGATTGTGGATACTATGGCTGACTTTGATGCAGATGATAAGAACAGGTACCGTATTTTTAAATTCAAAAGCACTAAGACTATTTATAGATAGTAATATTATAGGGTGGAAAGGTTAATATGGTGTCTGATTGTGATGTATTTGTGTCTACTTTTCTCATTTGTAGAATAAAATGCATTTCTCATAGACTTAGTGGTAGACTAGAGTTTCTGTGAAATTTGTACTCATTCTGGTATTGTTTTTTGCTTGTGTCTGATGATGTGTTAGTTGGTATCTCGGTTTGTTATCTCGTGAAGAAAGCAATAACATTCTTCAGAATGAGCGTGACAGCGGTGTTTTTTTCATACGTGACAGTACTACAATACGTGGTGACTACGTGCTCTGCGTAAAGTAAGTTTTGCTATCACCAGTACACATTACAGCATATTAGTAACTAAATCGCTGATAGTCAGCAGGCCTTCTCACAGCTCTGTGACCGATGCAAATGGTCATCTCATCCTCGTTTTTAAGGCCCCGAGCCAGCAGTGTGCCGCAGACGCCTCGTTTGTCGTATGGGATCACACAGTATTACCTGTCACCCGATACAGGTGAACTCGTCCCTGCTTTATATATGGGAGGAGGGCTAGACCTCCACATATTACAGCCGTAACCTTCCTAGTAGTGAAGCTGATACCAATTTTACTGCTTGGTGGACAGAGGCATGTGTGTGAACAACTTACCTAAGGTCGAACCTGCAACCTGGGCGACCTCAGGATTACAAGCTCGGCACGTTACCGTTAGACTACCAAGCCAACTACTTTCTTGCAAAGTAGTGAAATGTCTGTTATCTCAAATTTAAGTTGTGTTGAATGGTTGACATTTTCGTTGGTTTGAAACTGGGTGAGAGGTTAGCTTATACTACAAAGCAGCATTTGCTGCTATAACTTATCATTGCTACAGGCTGTTGGCATGCAGTCAAGTATCTGGGGCTTGATCTGCAAAAAAAAATCAGAACTTTTAAAAAGAATTTTTCGTGTTTATTTCTGAGGTTTCTGAGCCAGTAATTTAGGATTTTTATAAGATCTTTTTGGTAATTTTTTGAGTTGAGTTAGAAAGACTAAATTTCTATACTGTGATAGCATTTTTGCTGTCATTAATCTAGTGTTTCCTTGCTCCGCTGAATCATATGTTCGCAACTGTTTTGCCAGTTGTTACCAATACCAATGTAAGCATGTTTGGATCGAGGGAATTTGTTAATTTTCCTGCCTAAATTTGCTTCATAATTTTAGGCTCATATGAAATTATATTATTTTGACACTGTATTGATCTTGTATACAAATGACGAATCAGTTTGATGAATGCATATATGATTAATGTTTTCTTAAATCACTTCGTATGCATTCCTAACTTTTTTTATCAGTTATACATAAGTTTGTTGTTTTTGTGAATTTTTTATATATTTTTTATAATTGCATTTTTTGCAAAAGATTATTTTTCGTAATTTGTCCATCCATTTTTGATGTTCTGTTTTTGCAGGGAAGACAGTAAGAACAGTCATTACATTATCAACAGAATACAGACTGGCGGTGTTACAAGGTTTCGCATCGGTGAACACGAGTTTTCTAGTCTACCAGCGCTGCTGAATTTCTATAAAACTCATTATCTAGATACCACATCATTAATTAGACCTCCAGTAAGTACGAGTGTATGGGTGTATGTTTCTGTTTAACATCACAGACACCATTTGATTTTATATAGTTGACTATCGGCAAATCTTGCCCCCCATTGAATCTATTATGCTATTTAATGCTGAGAAGTGAGAATTCATACTTGTTGGATGTGTGAAAAACTGTATATAATGCATTATATGCGATAATAGATAGATGGTGTCAGTATCATTATTTGTTTGCATTTGACAAATTTTTTAAATGCTGCTGGCTAACGTGATGATGGTTCATTGTTTATATTTACTAGTGATGTACACCACTCAGCATAGTGCATGTGTGCCAACTGCAGTCTTAATTTATTTGGTTGTACAAAATTAAGTGCATGAAGGGTGAATATATTATACATGTTTGCTGTTAATTTGTCTTAGCTTGATCTTCCGAAGTACGTCACAAAGTTTGCATTTGAAGGACGAGTAAGTTTTCATTTCTGTGCTGTTGAATTCGTGCTATTTTTCTGCACTCTCATCACATACTTTTGGGCTTGAGAAAATGTATATTTTGCGTAATCTGGACGCTTTTACATTTTTTTACCTGCCTCGTTATTTATGTGAAATGTTGGTGTGTCTAGCTATTTTATTTGCTGTTGTCAGCACTAGTTAATGCCAGTGGTTCTTGTGATATGTTTGATTTTCATATGTTGATTTATGGAAGTTTTGGGTCTTTGATTACTGTCTAGCTTCTGTATTTTATATCTGCTGGTAATAGAGTGTTTACAGCGAGGTTGGTGAAAGTCATCTTATTCAAAACTAGTTTTGCAACACTGGACAGAATTAGTTAATTCTTAATATGTCACATTCTGTTGGAACCAGAATTGACCGCTATATTCAGACATTAATAATATAGGTAGTATTTTACACTAATGTTAATTATTAATTATGCATGGTGTCTTATCGTATTACGGTTTCTGTGTGACAATAAATGCTGTATACATTTGAACTGTGTCATTTCTACAATGGCTGGTTGTAGTTTTTAGAAATATCTGCTATGGTTTGTTTCATTGCAGTGATTTCATAAAATTCACGGTTGTTAGATAGTTTTTTTGGTGATGAATTATGTGAAATTGTGAATGTATCGAAGCTTGGAGCAGTGTCTGATTCCTCTGTCATCTGTAGGATCCGGATGATTTGCCGTTCCAGCCGGGAGAAGTGTTGACGTTGGTGCGTAAGGACGAAGAGCAGTGGTGGACAGTCAGAAATGAGTACGGCAGGACGGGCCTTGTTCCTGTACCTTATATCAAGGAGGTAATGCTGATGGATCTGTGTCATGTTGATTCTACAACGGCTTTCCACAGTCAGCCACTTATTTACATGTATTTTTTGTGTGCCCATGCAGCAGACCTAGGTCCATTCTATGCTATCTATGCCTAATTTTGTTTGACCTTCTTCTGTTTTTGCACTGAAATTAACATTTGAACATATATGCAATTTTTTGTGCATTTTGTTTTGTGATGATTTCTGTCACTATAGTGGCATTATAGTGTCACTATAATGTTTGGTAGCTTACAGTGGCAGTTAGCTACAGATGCTAAACGTCAGCTGAAGACACACATTTTTGCGAAATATTGATGACAAAGTGTATTAAGCGCATTGGAGATCTTTTTGAGTATGTGACTATGCGCTATATGAATTTACGCTTTAGTTACACTTTACTTACTTTGAGAATTATATTTTTTTACAGTTTTATTGGATATCAGTTTTGGAATTGTTGACGGGTGATTATTTCTTGAGATCAAGATTTTTTCTGATGTCTCGATTCTCATGAGTCTCATTACCATCATCGCTAATGACAGTATTGTTAGCACTGAGTACAAGCTAGTTGTAGTCTGTGGCAAGTGCACTGTGTGTGGTGTTGTGTGAAGTATGACGCTGAGGCCGCAGCAAGGCTCGCACACAGTTTAACTAGCGATGCGTCACCTGCCTCGACCGTGCCAGCCACGTCTGTCTCTAACCCACTGCTTGTCCAGCAGAATGGACAGGTATCAGTGCCATCGCATTGAACTTTTGCCGCCATTCTCGATGTGCCAATTGTGTTGCCTTGGTTACTGTAAGGGTGTCTGGTGTGTAAAAGAAATCTGCTACAGCAGTTGCTTGGGATTCTCTTTGCGGGAACCACCCACCTTGTTTTTGATTAACTTTTACAAATTGTGATGGCTGAATAAAACCCAACTTACCAGTAGCAGCCACTCTGCTCTAGTCCTGCAACCCATTTTGTCAGCACAAAGTTGTCCCGTCTTAGCGGCCATTTTCGAGGCAAACCTTGGTTAGATGTGAGCTGATTATTAGTCCACCCGAAAGCGATAGCTTGCGGAGCGGACTTATGTTTATTGCATGATGTTTTTTTTTATTTTTTTTTTCCAAGCATGAGATCTCCGAGATGCGTGGGCCAACCGGCTTGAAATTTGCACGATGGTCAGTACTAGGCCGAATTTTATAATGCCGGTCCAAAATTTTGGGGGGTGCACCCCAAAAAAATTTCGGGGGCGAAAAACATGCAAAATTTGGCCCGATTTCGGATGACTTCGAAGTTCGGTGGCGAATGTCTCCGAAACGGATGAAGATATTCAAATTCGGATAGTCATTCCGTGTATGGCGATTCCTCCTGCGTTAGGCGAAACAAATCCAGTGAAGTTTGGTCCAGGGACCTTGGAGATTTAGATGTTGAATCGTACCCACCCAAAGTGCATTTTTCGGAAGAACATATTTCGGCCCCTGGGCGGTGCTGCACCCCCAAATTTTTACACGCGCTAGAGAATGACCAAGTCTTACTAGCGCACCCCCACCGGGGACGGCGGCCCTCCTTACAACTTTTTTCAAAGGGGGGTCAAAAATTGGCTTAAAATGGAATAAATGAGCCACTATAACTTCAGAGTTAGGGGGTGTAGCCCGACGAAACTTTGGCACTTGACGTGCCTCTAG
>Ga0056128_1005061_pt1 | contig 16550 bp, 9 predicted proteins | sample WorMetLIZISLAND2_FD_71113 | JGI IMG/M metagenome (GOLD analysis project Ga0056128, IMG submission 71113) | Marine gutless worms symbiont microbial communities from Max Planck institute for Marine Microbiology, Germany - Olavius geniculatus... ... | reverse complement strand
TTGGCGCCTTTGGTGCCTCGACTCGGCTCGCGCCTTTGGCGCTCGATTTTGGCCACCCAACTTTAACTCCTGGATCCGCCTATGAAACTTGGCACTCGTCCATGTGCGGTAAAATAAAATACAAGTAATTTGAGCAAAAGTTTACTTGACGCGCGAAAGCATCGGTGTTATCATCTGAGGAATTAGTGTACAATTAGTGTGCAATAAAAAACATTGCGTTGTTCTAAAAAGTGTACCAAAATTGTGACGTCTTCGTACGGAGGACTATCAGAACCTCGGAGGTCGAAACTCAGACAGTTAAAATATACTTTTTATGCTAAAAAATTTATATGCAGGCTGTCCTGGTCTATCTCTAGTAATTTCAGCGCAATCCACTGTTGACATATTTGTCGTAGCCTAAAATCGTTCAATGTTATCGATGTATTTAGTATGTAGCCCAGAAACCTCGTCACTCAGTAGTGCTTGTTACGATGAGCAACAAGTTTGTGTCTAATTGCGACCGTTTTTACGCTAAATTAGTGGACATTAATCGAAATTACGCATTTTGACGAAATACCCGACTGTTAGGTCTCCGTATGGAGGACTTTTTGAACGTAAGGGGTCAAAACATAAACTGCTAAAATGTATGTTTGATGCTGAAAATTTTATACCTAGTATTCAAGTTGTTTTGGTCTATCTTCAGCCATTTCGGTGCAATTCACTTTTGAACTGAGCACCGTAGCCTAAAATCGCAAAAAAAAATCACTAGAAACCCTAGGGGCCCCAAGATGGCAAGATTTGCAGAACGCTTTTAGGACCCTAAGCCTTAACGATACTGTAAGCATAGAACTTACCGCTAGTAAGCATAGCGCGCGTACAGGCATAGCCACTATGCTTTGTACATGACTATAATTGTTGCCATGAGATGTGCTTTGAAAGCTAAAAATGCGTAAAAATTCGTTGGTTGCCGGGGCTTTGTCACGGACCCCGCCGCCTTGTTATCTCCCTGCTAAGAATCCCTCTCTCTGGGCGTTTGGCCTCGAATTTTTGTCCTCCGGGCTTTATGAGTACCCGAAGAAAAATTCCTGGCTACGCCAATGGACGTTGACTGTATATAACGATGACGATTAGTCATGTTGATTATGCAGGCCACAGCCATGAAAGCATTGAAATTACTCCTAGGATAAGACGATCTGGATGCCTGTTCGACCAGAATTGAGGGCTTGTACTGTTGTATAGCTTTCGATATGAGACCGGGGTATTGGTCAACACAGGGTCCTGCTTCAAGAAATGTGATTATGCGCCGTCCTATGGACCGCATGTATTGTCCTATTTACTATTTTGTTGTCTCTCTGTCCGTCCGCCTGACCCGTACGCTGTTTTTAGTTTAAAACATCTGAGATCAAGGTCAACAACCACAAGAAAATGAAGCGTTTGTGCGGTTTGTCTAACTGGACTGACGACCGCACATTATGTCGGCACTTGGCGTCGACGTGTAGGCTTGTGTGTCTTAGATTGACTTCACGATGTGCTCGGGTCTGCTCTTCGCATTCACGATGTGTTTTATGATGTTTGGATTTGCTTGCATGATCGTCTACTTTGTTGCAGGATTCAACTACGTAAGTACAACTGAGCATTGCTATTATTGACGCGCTACAGCTATGCTGTATAGCGCGTCTATGGCACGTGTTGTCGTGTCTGTCTGTCTGTCTGTATGTCACGGATGTACCCTGGCTAAAAGATAGGTTTTAGGGGAAAACTTATTACACGAATAATTAGCCCTGTGTCGAGGCTTTTCGCACATAATTTTGACGATGCAGTACAAGGTTAACATTTTCAAATTTGCGCTTGAATGAAGGTGGGTAGTAAAATGTGCATTTCCAACTGAAAACTGACTATATCTTGAAAACGGTAAAAGATGGGGCCAACAATATATTAATTGTGATATTAAAAAATTGACTTTGGATGACCTTTAAAGTCAGTACTGCAACAGAAACTGTATAGGCTGTAGACGTTGTCGCGAACTTGTCCCGGACTTTGTCGCAAAGTCGGCGTAATGGAATTTGGGCTTTACGACGCATTCAGTCCAGCGACGCCACTGACCAGTGGCGCGGTCGCCAAAACGCTGCGACAGTTTGCCCACTCTCATAGTCACAAAATTCTTTATAAACAAATAAAACTTCTTTAAAATACTAACCACAGATCAATTGCCAGTAAAGTCAGAGATGATATTACTAGGCACAAAATCAGGTCTTGCCTTAAGGGCAGAACGCATCGTCGTGGTGTTTTTTATAAGACACAAGGTATTGTATCGACACACTTGATGTGTGGTGAAATCTATAGTAATAGTATTATTACAATTTTTGTTTGATTTTGACAGTGAAAGAATTTTTTGGGAATTGGTTAATATTTGGTAAAGTTGTGCATACAAAAAATGGTGCCAGTTTTTTGGGCCCACCGTTTGTGTAAAAAAACTGCTTACTTACGGACTTACTTGCTGTAATGTTTTAAGAAACTTTTCTGAGGTTTAAGGTAAGAATTCCCACTAGTTTACGCAACTCTGTACTAATATTATTGTATTGTTGTGAATCTTGGTGGTCTGATGATCCGATGTAGAGAATGACTCTTTATATTCCCACGCCATCACATTCCAATGCAATCAATCAATTCCTTATTTTCATTTTTAAATTTGTGACTTATTGCGATTTTCATGGGATTTTTATAGGGTTTCCATTCCATTTTTATTGGAAATCCAATTATCATGATTATCGTGCATGGTCATGGTCGTGGTGTGTTCAGATATTGCACTGCGTCTGGGGCGCTATCGCTGCACTTTTTTTTTCATTGGTCAGTATGATTTATGACATCTTCTGTTGTTTACGCCAGCTTATTTCTGTATACTTTCTGGTTATATTCGTTTTTATAGAGCCGAAAAAGCTGTCTAAATGTATTTGGCAGCAGTTGGGAGGAGCAACCGTGTTCAGTTTGCTATACGCCCAGCGGCGTCATGGATTAAAGAAGTTGGGGAACCTGGAAATTGGAATTTGAAATTTCCCGTCAGACAGCTGCAAGTTTCCGACAAAAAAGATACGGTGCTCAGAATTTTAAATTTACTTTCGTCTTCTACCGAAATGTTTTTGGTAATCTTTTATTCACCGATAATGGTACTATATATGGTAGACAATAAAACAGAGAGAAGAAAAACACAGCCTCGAACTTTGCACTTTTGACGAAAATTTCGTGACGCGTAGAATTGCCAATTAACGGCGTTAATTAAGTAATTTTAGCAACAGTATTAACAGTCGCGCTTATTATGGCACACTATTGTGTTTTCCGTCTGTTGTTTGTAACGCATGCGTTATGGGTAAACGGTAAGTTAGCTCACGCCTCACGTCTTACCGGAAGACTGTCTGAAAAAGCAAATAGGATTGCTCTGCAGCTATTAGGCCTACTTACGAGTATATCGTTCGGTTTACATCGTGTCTAAGAAAACTAGTCAATTTTTAAAAAAAATAGTTTTGTGAAACATTGGTCAATAGGTCTATCAATAAGTTTTGGCATGCACACTCGCGAAGAAAATTGACATGAATCACTGTACTCTTGCCAACGCACCTTACCTTAATACTGTCGCTACACTACCTTGTGAATTTTAGAAGTCACAGTTTGACTTTTGACTCAAAAATAATTAACTGAAAAGCGACAAAGACGACTGTCTGTTAGAAAGTCACGCGAGCACATCACATCGTCTTTGTCACCGCATGTGCTAAACATGTCCGCCTCCCGCACGAACGCAAGCGCGTAGACGTTGACGTGACTCGCCATCAGCACATTTAGTAACCACGTGACTCAGAGCGGCTCGCTCGCCGTTGATGCATGACTAATTAAAGTTTTGTGTTAAATACTTTACAAATTTTCAGTGATTTTGTGGTCTCACAAGAATTTTCTGAGCCGACTCATTCGCTACCCAATATCAATTCATTGTTGTAAGCGGCCAAACTACATCTTCTCCATTGCACAAGATAGCGTAGCGGCTAATTACTGTAGCGTTGCTCACACTTAGAACTCCGCCGGTCTGCTGGATTGCAGTGTTGAGATACTTGTATTTGCCGTTTGCGTGTAGTGGCTGGTGTTCGACACGCAGATGATAATCGGTGGCCGGACTGTTCAGCTGTCTGCTGAGGAGTACATCTACGGCGCTCTGACATTGTACATCGACGTCTGCATGCTCTTTCTCGTCATCCTTGGCTTCTCCAGACCAGCTGGATAGTACGCCAATCCAGTGGAAGCCTATCGACTCATTGGTCGACGGTAGAACTACACTCCAAACCCAATGAACCTAAAGACGCATATATAGTGACGTAACTGAACTGAACTGACACGGTTTAGTTCTTGACGAACTGGCCAATGGGCAAGCAGTAATGCATTACAGTAGGCACCGTCTAACAGCGTCGGTGTCTACGTGACTGCGGGCACGTACGCGCCAATTAATGACCATTGGGTTCACCTTGCTCGCCCATTGGTCAATTCGTCAAAAACCAAACCGTGTCAGTTCGGTTTAGGCCTGCACCCAGTGTTTGAATCGCCTTGGGTGAAGGTTGGACTTAGAACTCATTTGCTGTTTTTTTCTGACTCCAGTTTTCATTGTCAGACCCTAGCACATAGTCTAGGATTTACTTTCCGATTTAGAACGGAGTCTGTAAGTGCCAAAAAATTCGACCCTTGTAACAATGGCCTTGTTCCAGCTATTTTTCCACAGTTCAGACCCTTGCTATAGCCTATAGGTTACCACTGAGATAGGCTACCACTGAGTTTTTGCAGCACGATGTTCCGATGGATCACGTTTTTTACCGGACCAGACCCGACCAATGATAGAAAAGCATAAAACTGCGACATGACCTACTCTATTCACAGTATATACGGCGGTAGTGCGTAGCCTACACCGAAACGCTCATTATGTCTCTGACTCCGGAGTAAATTTTAATCCCCTATTTTTAAAGTATACAAGATTATTAAAGTGCTCGTAATTTTGTTATTGAAATTTTGTTATTGTTACTGTTTACAAACGAACATTTTTGTCGATTCTCGGTGGTGATTTTTTTGGACTGCTGGAGCCTCCTAAGGCCGCAGTTACGTAATACGTGAACTACCGCAGACTCTATGGAGATAGAAGAAAGGGAAAGGGATGGATATAAACGAGGGCAAACAGAAACGACGCAATCCAGTAGCAAAAGAAAAGAAAAAGGAAGGCCACCGTACAACTGAAGCTCCGCGAAATGAACGAGGTAAGGTCTATAGGAAGCTCCACATTACCGGTACTCCAGAAATACAGTGATAGCTAACATTCTGGAAGTTGAGTTGCGTAACGTAGCAAGTAATTTGAGCAAAGCTCACGTTACGCGCGATAGCAGCGGTCCTGCCACTTTGGCAATCAGTGTAGGCCTACAGCAATAAGATATTAATGCGTCTTGAAAGAGTACTTGAATTTGAGGCCTCCGTACAGAAGACTGCTTGAATTTAAGAGATGGAAACTTAAATTCTTATAAATGTACATTCTATGCTAAAAATGTCATACGCTGGTTGTCCAGGTCTATCTCCAGCCATTTCGGCGCAATTCACTCTTAAAATGTGTGCCGCAGCCAGAAATCGCAAAAGAATTTACTAAAAACCGCCATTTTTAAGGTTCAAGGTTATTCAAGGTCATTGACGTTGACACCAATAAAAAGCTTGTCACTATTGCTTGTTATGATAAGTAGCATGTCTGTGCCTATCTGCAACCGTTTTTACACTATATGAGCCAATAAAGGCGAGATAACGTCTTTTAGAAGGGGTACGTACCACTCTTTAACCCCCGCACCCACGAGCACGAACTTTTGTCACGATAAACTAGATTCCCATGGCAGCCCACAGTGAAAAGTTCGTGATGGTAGCTTGCATCGTTTCGATAGGGCTGCAGAGTGGGACGGACGGACGGACACACAGACGCCCAGGCCATGGCTGACTCGCGAAGCATTCTGCTATCGCGCATAAAAATTACAGTAGGCTTACCATACAAGAGGAGAAGCTTAGCTGTCGCTAGGTTAGCCGACCGTACTGGTTGTCAGTGACCTTTAAAATTATCCAAGGTCGTTGATTTTTATTTCACTTGCAAGCCAATATGCGACTTAAAATTATCGTCATATCGTTTCGTAGTGGACTTGGATTAGTGAAGGGGATTGATTTGCTAAGCTGCGTTAATCGTATTAGTATGGTTTACATATAGGTTATGCATACTCTATGCTCTGTCGTAATTGGCAGACTTAAAATTTCGTAATTTTTTAGCAAAATTTTTATTAACGATTTTATTTCACCGATTTCTGCGATAGTTTCATTCAGCTACGAGCACGTTTACGTTTTCGGGTTAATAATTAGGGTACGTTGATTTTTCTAACGTTTTAAAACATGCACACAATAACATCAAACTTTTGTGGTGAACTTTTAGAGCAGTTGTTTTGATAAATTTTAAAAAAAACTCGTCACAATTTTTGCAAGATTATACCAGGAAGTTTTCTCTGTCCATTGATCCTTATCTCTAGTCGTTGGTGCTTCTTTGCGGTGGCTTTGCATCCTAGCTGTGTCCGCTGCTCAATAAGAACGCTGCGGTCAACAGCAAAGCAACGCGTTGGTATGCGTTCGATGGCGATAGCAGTAGGCCTGCTCAACGAGCCAAGGACAATATCGTGAGTCAGTGCCGATGATCGTAAATTGCTTGCTAATTGCTTCCTTCTTCGTAAATGTCTTCGTTTCACGCTCTGTCCAACAGAACCTTAAACTTCGTAAGGCAGGGACGATGATTCACTGAGTTTTGTAGCACTCCAAATTGCAGTCGAATATTGTCTGTTACGCGAGCTTTTTGGGAGCTTTCTTTCGCATGATGTGATTGATTTATTGTTTACGTTGTTGTCTATTTTAAAATATTTTAAACAAGCCGTTTACTGCATTTATTGCATCTTACAGATATTTTTTCGGTTAGTTTAGTGTGATATTTATAAAATTTAGGAGTCCTGAAAAATTTTGTCGTTCCAGTTGCAGTCCATCAAAAAAAGGAACGGGGAATAATTTTATTTTTACTCCTCGCGCGCTACCTTTCTAACGTAGGGAAGAGTAGTATATGAGATCAATGTAATATTAAGGACCGACCGACGACCGACCTCTGTTCTTGGAAGAGCCTTCCTGGAAGAACTTCAAACGGCCATATCTCCATAACGGTGCCAGATAGACGCATGGTCACTATGGACCACCCATAGGAAGTCGACCGCCCGGAGTCGAATGGTCACGTGACCGATGACGTCATGTGACCTCAAAAGGTCACGGGGAGACAATTTTCAATAACGAATTCGACGCCAGTCACTATTAGTATAATATTAGTCCGGTCTCAAATTGACGCCGGGTCTCTAATACATTGTCAAGTTGAAAGGAACGAAAAAGCACTTAGAAGAATACAGGAAAAAATATTGCGCTCGAGGAGTACATTAGTACATTAGATTGGTCACAATCTAATAATATTTCTTGTTTATTTATGTTTTACATTGCATGCAATAGCATGCAACAACTCACAAAAAACAAAGTGACAAAGTGAAGTGACTGAAGGGTATCCATGAAAATTAAAGTACTGCAGCATAACGTTAACAGACTACACTGTGTCTCAAAAACATCCCCGACATTTTTGACTGTAACTTGAAAATGAATTATTAGATTTTGACAATTTTTGGTACGAATATTCCTGACACAACTTTCCATCAAATGACTATTCAGTTTTTCACCCCACCCAACGTTTGTTTCTGCACTACTTGGGGAAAACAACCAGCGAAATATCACTTTTTTGTTTAATGCGATATGATTTCTTAATTAACATAACGCGTAAAAACACATTTTGTTCACATTTCTGACACTGTGGCTGACATTTCATTTAGTTGTCTATTTTTAACTGCCTGCAGTAAAAATGTTTGAAGTGTTGGCCCACTATGCGAACACAGGCAAGGAGACGCTTTCTCCATTCATTGACAGCAGTATCGATAATGTTCTGCTCCAGACCAATCCAGGCTGTACAAATCGCTTCTTAACTTCACAAAACATTTCTTAACTACGTCTGATAGACACGCTGCTGCAAGACAGTCAAACCTTGTAACAGACCTGCTGCTGGGGCCCACAAATTAGGATAGATAGAATTTATTGACGTTTTTTTATTTATGTTAACACTTATTATGCTTAATCTGCTTTCCCCAGCCTCTCCAGGTAGTGCAAAAGCAGACGTTTGGTGAAGTAAAAACTAAAACACTTGTTTGATAGCCAGTCGTGTCAAAAATACTTCTGCCAAATATTATTAAAAATCTGCTAATCTTTATTCAAGTTACGATCGATAATGTCGAGGATGTTTTTTCAGGTTTTTTTGTTTATTTCAACACATATTTCGCCTGATCTGCTTCCCTAGGTAGTGCAAAAGCATACATTGGGAAAGTTGGGATACTAAACGGTCATTTGATCGCAAGCTGTGTCAGGAATATTCGTACCGAAAATTATCAAAATTTAAGTTACAGTCGAAAATGTCGGGGATGTTTTTTTGAGACAGAGTGTAGATGCAAACAGTTTTATTTGTTCAGTAAAACTTCCAAAACAAACAGAAATGATAATCAACATTTCTTCAGAAATCCAGTAAAAAATTTTAGAGACAGATTTTTAGGGACGGACGTTAAATGGAAGCACGTTTTAAGGCGCGTAGCCTACAGTGCGACGTAACTGAACTGAACTGACACGGCTTAGTTTCTGACGACCCATAGGTCACGTGTACGTAGTTACGTAGGCCACTGACGCCGTTAGACGGTGCTTACTGTGATGCATTACTGCTTGCCCATTAGTCAGTTCATCAAAAACTAAACCATGCCAGTTTAGTTTAGTTCAGTTTATTTCCGTCGTTCTGTACGCTCCTTTTCACCTAATGAACAGTTCACGCCGACGGTGCAAAACGATCAATATCCAGATGACAGATGTGCACATAATACGGCGTACGTAACAACAAATTAGTGGTCATGACTCAGACGAGAGATGCAGTTCTAACGATTGCGTAGGTAGCAAGCAACATGTCTGCAGCAGCCGCAGCAGCAGAGTCGTCGGATACTGCTGCCGCTGCTGCTGATTGCATTGCTATTGTCGCGTCTTATACCTGCTGCTAATAGCTACTAGCTGAGTGAGTGCGCCGCATGTGGGCAAGTTTCTTATCGATCTATCTCGAGTGTTTCGTTCCTGTTTCGTCTCCAGCTTCTGTTCAATATAGCCCTAGTGGCTGCAGATTTTACTACGATATATTTGCCTGACTGTACATGTTCGTCATCATTGTCATCAGCTAGTATCCTACAGTCTCTGGTACGTATCGTCTGTTTAAATTTTCGCCAAAACTGCCGCATTGTTGAGAAAATCAACATGCTGAAATGGCGCGTGAACAATAAACTAAGTCAGCTGTCGTAAATTCCCTTTTAGAAACAGCCTGAGCTTAACATCAGGCTACTGTCCAAAATATTTAGGCCCTAATCTGTAGAAAATGTCGACTGCTTTGCTCGTATCACAAGTACCGCTAAAATGCATCGGCCGTTAACAACGTCGCAGTCATTGCCTAATTTTTGTGAATGTCATAATGTTGAACATTGAATTAGCAGTACTATTTCGATAGGTTACTTTAAATGCATACCAGGCTAGCCTACTTCCCCACTAGTGTACGAAATGGTTTCATCACAATCTGTCTAAGTGAGTACAGTTATCCACTTCAATTTACAAAATGCTCATTGTTTTAAATGTTTTTGGAACTTTTCTGTTAGTGTTATTATTTGAGCGTGACTTGGCTGAGCTGACATTAAGTTAACGACTCGCGCCAGCTGTCGTTACTCCTTAGATCTTAATCCGCTGAGACAGCGGCTCGAGAAAACTCCCATTCCGTCGATTACATTGATATCCTTCTGCTGTTCCGACTGCCACGCAAACCCGCTATCTCTTCTAATACTTCTCGTAAAGACATCAACAACTGTCGTTCAGACAGATACTGGTAGCGCAGAAGAGTAGATAGACCAGCGCTGTGTTCAGTGGCATTGGTGGCCCCTGTGCTCTCTGTGCATCCACTTCCAATAGGTACTATCAGTACATCGGAAAAGACGACACGTTACGCGTTATGCGTTCAGGTTGTCTGTCTGTTCAACCGTCCGTCGATGTCACTGGCGTCGTGGCAAAAATCAAGAGCAATTGCGTTTTTTTCTAAATTTTGTTGGAATTTTTTGTAAGAACAATTTTTTTTCCAAAAATACAAAATTTATGGCTAAAAATCCCCATTTTTTAAAAATTTTTTTGGGGCAAAATGGAAATTTTGAGCCACTGTTATCACTGTTCCCCATTTAACTTAGCCTTCTATTCTTAGTGAGTCGGGAAATACGTGGTATATCTGGTGAATTACACGTGGTAAGAGATTGACGAATGAGATCTTATTTGAACCGCAATGAGTCGACTGTGAGCGATTGCGAAGAACAATATAAAGCTTAAAAGACTGGAAGCTGATTATGAGAGGCCGAGTATTGTGAACAAATGAGTTGTTGTACGTAGATTGATGAATGTCTGAGCTCCTCATTTTTATGCGTCGCGTGTTGCACAGCAAAATGTCCGATGCCATCCACAGACATTATGGACAGCTGCTGCAATCGGAATCTGAATAAAAATGGATAGTTGAAAATTCGGCCTGTGTTTCATTGCAAACATTTTTATGAAATTTCAAAATTTTTTACAATCACCGTTTCTGGTAGATTTAATAAAAGTTTAATACTTTATTGTGAATACACGTTTAAGATGTGAAAAAATATAACGTGATAACTACACTGTGTAGGTTGTGTTAACTTTATGAAACGTTCGCAAACTTTCGTCAGTATTATTACTGAAAAGTTTCTTGATATAAATTTTCTTGAAACTGTTTTTATCTGTGGCGGTGGAGTTCCTTGGCCGTCATATCAGCAGTTATAACAGACAATATAGTCGCCTAATTAGGCCTAGCGGCTGTGGGTTTATGTAAAACAAGTAGAAACGTTTGCAAAAATATTTTGCATTTTTGTTTTATTTTATGAAGTTATGTAACGACTCCCAAAACATTTACATACTGTTTTAAAACGTTTTCTGTTCACGGCTTTAGCCGAAAAAGGTCGACGGCTCTAAAACTTTCGGCACACGGTTAATTGCGCATGCAACCATTTTCTGTGATCTTCAAGCCGTGTGCGATCTTGGTGAAATGTTTTTGAAACATGCTAGAGATGGTCAATGATACTTTGTAATTACTCACAGTTACAGAACATACCGTTCTACTCATGCTTGGTTTGCGCGTTAATCCTTGTTCTAGAATCTAGATCAAACTGCTAGAAAAATAATTAATTTAAGACTTATGTTATAAGCGAAATATAACAGAGACACTGGATGAAAATATATTTATTGTTTTTATGATAATTAGTCTACTGTCTACCACTTGCGTGGCCATAGGGGGACACTGGGGGCACGTGCCCCCTAGGAGTCTAGACAGTTACTAAAAATAGTAGAAAATGCACCAAAAGACGTTATTTTCACACAAAAATCCCAAAATTTTCTGAGAAGGGGGCACGGCCCCCTTCCTAAACCCCTTTCTCGTGGGGAGGGGACACGCCTCCCCATACCCCACACTTCAAGTGCCCTTACTACAACTAGATTCTGGCTACGCCACTGCTAGCTACTGTAAAGCCTACTCTGAATGTGGACGTAAGATAGGTAGAGACAACAATTTGCTGAGATGGTCGTAGTAACGCCGTCGTTCGCTCGAGCATGTGCCGATGAGCTATTACTCAGTCGCTCGGCCGCACTCTGCAGCCTCACCGGTTCAGCGTTACGAGTGCTGACCTTTTGACCCCGACCGACCGGCCGCTGACCCCTGACCCCAGTGACAACCACGTGATTGGTTGTCGAATTTGTCCGAGGCTGGCAGAAACAGTGCGACACACACAGACGGACAGACGGACGAACAGTGGCGACATGGTGAGGACATTATAGCTGGGAGACGGACGTTTTCTCCCCTGGGCCTGTCAACCGCGGACGTTTTCCCCTTCGGACATTTTCCCCGTCCGAACGTTTCCTCCTCTGCTTTTCGAGTGCCTAGGACGTTTCCCCCTAGGCCAGTAACAACATATTGTCAGAGTCAGCGCCAAGCCTGAGCAGAAATTCCTTGCAACTCCAAAAGCAAGTCTCGCCGTCGAGTACTTTTCAAACGCAATGAGTCTTAGCAGGCTTAGACGGGACAATTAACAGCAATTAGGGATGTAGGCCTACGCGTCCAGAAAACGACTGAACTCGACTCGATATCTATTGAACCAGGAGAGTAAAAGTAGTTTACAGACATATTTTTACATAGCTAATGAAAGAAAAATCCGATAAGTTGCAGACACTCTCTTTGCTGTGGCAAACACACTGTGCTTTCTAAGTGGCATTTTGACGTCACCGTTTGCGGCTGTTTCTTAAAAAGTTGAGACTTGAGCATTCCTGACACTTGCGCTTTGTTTGACGTATTATTTAGGTCTGTTGATACTTACAGTGTATTAATGATAACACAAGAGTATTAAATGTTTACTGCATTCTTTCACCATGCTGACACTGAAAATTATGCCAATATCTAGCGCTCGATTTTCATGTAACAGTATAGAAAGAGGGAAACGTCCGGGGGAGAACATGTCCAGGGGGAAATGTCCTACACCTTTATAGCCTACAATATGTTTACGACAGTTAAATCAAAAACAAAAACTGCAAAAAATAGCAAAGCAACAAATGGTTGGCTTGAGCTTCGAAAGGTTTAAACTTGACAGTAGAGGAGACTGTGCTGGTTTATCTTTCAGTTTCAAAGTGTTTGTGAAGTGATCCTTATGTTTTGAATTCAAAACGTAGGCCTACAAGACTACCGGTGACTTGAAAATGTAATTAAGCTATTGGCTGTCGTCGTGACAATGGATGAGCCGAGACAACCGTACAGTTGGCCGACTTTCAATGTTTTAATTTTATAGAAATAAATAACTCGTCGGGCACAGCTCAGAACCTTAGCGGTTAAAAAGCTGAGGCGTTTTCATGGTTAGGCCCTTACTTTCGCGCCAGCCTGTGAAGTACAGTTGAAAACAGTCTCCAAGTGTTAAATCCAGTTGTCTCGTGCGTAACGGTGCGTTATTTTATTTATTTATTTATTTATTTGTCTTCAATAGCAGGCTCGAGGCCCATGAACACACAAAACACAGACACAAACACAAAGAGTAAAAAAAACTAAAACAAACTACTTCGGCAACATTTAAAAACTGACTAAGCAAAGCCATATATTTTTGGTTGCGTAGCAGGCAAAGTTTAATTGTGCAGACTGCAGACCTGCAAAACTCTATAGGCACAGAACATGCGTTCTGATTCGTTCGTGACTAAGTGAGGAGTTTTTTAATGACACATCAGCACGTTTTCAAGGCTGCACGGTGCCATTCGGGTATATATAGTCACAGGAAAAAGGCAGCGACATGTGGCGTTATGCAATTGCGTTTTATTGATTGATTGATTTATGGATTAAAGGACTTCCAAAGAAGGGCGGAAGAACGATTTCAGAATGGAGCTAACAGGCACGATAATTAATCTCTCTGTTCGTATTTTCCGTATCTTCCGTATTTTCCGTCTTTCACTGTTCTTCGAGTTTCTTCCGACAGACCTACAGTTTTTTTGACGGAATTTCTTGTTTTCTAAGATCATGCCGCACAGCTTGTTGTCTTCGAATAAGTACAGTAGAGTTGGTGCGTACTGATCTAATGTATGAAATGCCATGTACCGACGCATCGTTTTAGCATGTGTCAAGTGTACGATAATTACCTCCGCCAAGGAGGTAATGTTTTTGCCGGTTTTTGTCTGTCTGTCTGTCTGTTTGTTTGTGTGTGTACAAGATAACTCAAAAAGTTATGTACGGATCTTTCTGAAATTTTGAGGATATGTCGGGCATGGCATAAGCTACAAGTGATTAAATTTTGGGGGTGATCCGGCAGGAATCCTGGATTCTGGATTACTTTGAAGTTTTCGTTACCATTGCGTTAAAGGGAGCATAAGCGAACCGCTGGCAAAGCGAAGATGGTGACCTCGCCTGGCGAATAGCTTTGCCTTGGCGGAGGTACCTGCGCTCTTCGAGTGCTTTCTCTAGTTGAATTTAGTACAGTTTGAGTCTCATTCAAAAAAAATAAATACATGTACAGCAAAAAATCTTTTACTTTTTAAACAAAATGGTGGCAGATAACTCACGTAAGCGACATATTAAATCGCATGTCTTTAGACATGCGTCGGATGATCAAATTTTACAACGACTGAACGTCCCAGTCAAAAGTCTTGCGACAAACGGCAAGTTGTACGTCCAATTAAGAAGACTTATAGTGGAGAAGCGGGAGACTGGCAAGCCTGGATCCAGTCGTTAGTACAAGCTTTAAGATTCCACAGGCTGCAACTGACACTCGATCTCTGCTCAAGCTCCACTTCCAACGATTTATGGTGGACTCGTTGAACAACATGTAACTATGGTGGAACTTATGCTGTAACATTTCATTGTTGCTGCAGACTTTCGACTGTCGTGTATTTGTTGAACAGCGTGTTATGCAACAGATCCACGATAAGTTAAAGATAGTGGAGTTTAGTCTTTCGTCGGCGAGAGCGGGCCATCAACGCACTGATAGTGCTTTATGATTTGTTTGCTGTTCGTCCGTCCGGCCAGCCACTCGCCGCGTGGATACAATAGACGCACTAAAGCTGAAATCAATAGTCTGGACGCTTTAACCTTTATCTGCACGCGGGACCGTGCAGACACGGACGCACGGACACGGCGGCATGCATTTATAGGAAGAGCGGAGAAGGGCCGATAAATTCTAACGGACATTCGTACAAACGCTGAGACGCTAACAGACGTCGATAGCGTCGTCCAAGCGAAACGAACAAATGATTACTTCTCGACTTCAATTACTAGTCGCTAGTCGTTATACGTACTCTTATCCCAGCTGTTGCGTTAATGTCTTTCCGTCCACAGCTACGATCTGCGGCCTTGGATAAAACTCATTCCAGTTGCAATGTAACACGAGCCACACAATAATGCCAACAATGAACATACAGGGTGTTCCAAAAAAACGGATACCCAATTTTATTTTTGGGATAACTTCGGTAATTCAGCACCGATTTTAAAACTCAGTTGCGTTGTAGACCGCCACCGCCAGTGATGCCAAAAACACTGAAAGTAATTAAGCCAAGTTTACTTAAAAAGTGCCTCTTGGATTATGTAATTATCTGTGTATATTTATTTGTAATTATATAGCATATGCTAATTTATAAGTACAAAAAGCCGCAGAAGCGCATGACTGTGAGCATAAAATCTGAATTATGCAATATCCCTAAGAGCTATAATCAAATCCAGCAGTACTTTCACGCAATATCACATCTATCTGTAAGTCTTTGCTGGATGTATACATGTAACGTTCTACGCGAACTTTGTTCCGAGAAGAATTGATGTTTCGAATAGCTCGTTCTTAGTGAATCTGCGAGTTTAACTGATTGCCTGTGCGCTTAGTAAACGCAGTAAGCTCTAAGCACAAAATACAAAATTGTTTGTGATAAATGACAAATATATGATCAAATCACAACCACTGATAGCCTAGTTCCGACGGTTCGTGAATGATGATCATTTCTTCTCTGAGTAGGGCACTGGTAGCCTACATGCAAAGCGCAGACCCGTTGCCATACAAAACGACGATACACAAGTTCGTTTGATCATTAATGACTGCAATCAGAAGAGACCAGCTTTGTCATCAGTGAATCTGGGTCGCACTAAAACATGACGGGACAAACGGGATATGTAATTATCATTAATTTTTACGATCATAGAGATCAATGACAGAAAAATGAGCCTACCGGGAAGAAGGAAGACAAAATTGAGCAGATCAGATAATGAATGGCAGTGAACAAAGAGGCGACATAATAGTGTAAAACGTGCACGTCGATAATACAGAAAATGACTACGGTAATATCGTGCGCTTCACGTAATCAAACTACAGACACTTGAAAATGGGCATCCACTCATAGCAAAATAAACGCAGCGAACGTCCTGAAACAAGAAAGCCTAGCTAACGCAAAGGAAACGCGCGACAGCGGTGCATGTATGACTGCCCACTGCGAACAAAATCTAATCTCACCGATCGCAGCAATTGACATTCGACACGGTGATTTTCAGTCATTCATTTACATTTGCTGGAAGGCATAACCAGTCTCGCGCAGCTGCTACTATTGGAGCGGCCCGGCTACAGAAATAGCGCCGTCTGTATCTGGATCTTATTTTGTGCTATAAGATTGTGTTTGGTCTGGTCTGTGTCAATTTCGATGATTTTTTTTACGTTTAGCCCCTCCCCTTAGACGAGAGGGCATTCATACAAACTATATAAACCTAGATGTACAAATTCAGTTCGTCAAAACTTTTTTGTTGAAAGAGTCATTGATGTCTGGAACTGTTT
>Ga0056128_1005058_pt1 | contig 16553 bp, 8 predicted proteins | sample WorMetLIZISLAND2_FD_71113 | JGI IMG/M metagenome (GOLD analysis project Ga0056128, IMG submission 71113) | Marine gutless worms symbiont microbial communities from Max Planck institute for Marine Microbiology, Germany - Olavius geniculatus... ... | reverse complement strand
CGCCTATGGCCGATGCGTATTATGGTCCCGATGGGCCGAGTCCAAGTGATATGCGATTTTCAAAACTATAACTACTGAACTGGAAATGCTATAGGCTTTCGTGCGTCTCGTGAGCTTTGCTCAAATTTCTTGTTAGTGATGCCGCTGTCGACTATTTTATTAGTCGACTAGTCGTCGACTATTTGGACAAAATTAGTTAGGCCTACTTAAAGTTCATCGCGAGCATGCCAAAAATCAATAACTTAAAGAATACGAACGAACATCAAGTCGCAGTGGCGTAACTTCAGATTTCGCCCCCCCCCCCTGCAAGAAAATCATCCAAGGCCCACTTTTTTCTTTCCCTTTTACGTTCTTTCCCCTTTTACTCTTTATCTCCTGTCCCCCTTTTCCCTTTTCTTTTGTTTCTTTGTTTTCTTCCTACTTTTTTCCCTTACAAGTAGACCTCGTCAATGCAGCTATAGGAGGTCTGGGGGAGCGCTGTGAGCTCCCCCCCGCGTAGTCCGGGACTAAACCCCCTCTGAAAACGTATTTTAGAGCATTTTGGCGTCTCAAAAGATCGTGTTTTTGCTGCATGAAAAAATAAACACTATAATTTATTTTGGGCCCCCTAAACCTGCGGGCACCTTGCATTGTGGGTCTGCTGGGTCAGTAGTTCCGCCACTGTCAAGTTATCTCCTTATAGAGTTTTTACAGCTACTGCAGTTACAGCACTATTCTGAATTTTAAGGCGAGCAAGTTTTTTAGAGCGAACAGTGAACGTGTAGTCTATTATCAGTTTAAAGTCAGTTGCCCCCCGCTCCCTTTATTTTGGAGTGTCTGAAAATTATTGGAAAATTTTCTTCTTGTGGGAAAATTTTCGTCCCACAATGCAACATTTGGGGCTAAAACCCCCATTTTTGAAAATTATGGGGCGCAATGTTGAAATTTTGATCTCCAACTGGTAATCTTCCGCGTCGGTAGGTTTTACCTGTTCGTAGGAATTCTATCGCAAATTTGCATAAATTGCAACTTCTTGCTCCGTCTACTCGTTCAACCGACGACGACGCCGCTGGTTGGCTGATTGTTGAAGGGTTTGACATAGCGCAGCTGGAGAAGCGGATTACGTCAGTGGAGCAGAGGTTTCTGGCGACGACGACCGGAGTGACGGACCCCAGTGCTGGCGCTGATGAGATGGATCTCCTGAGTCAGCTCAAGCATCGAACTAACAACCTCATCGACCGCATCGTCACCAGACCCAATCTCAGGTCTGGCCGTCTATATTCCCCGCCAGTATCTGCTGTACCTAGCTTGTCGATAGTCATTTCGTCCTTAATGGTACTGCCAGATGAAAAACGCATCGCCTATAACTTGCGCAACATGTGAACATGTAATCGCAAACTTTCTGTTGTGTCTAGACTCATGCACTGAAACTTTTTAACCCGCTCATTTTTAAAAAAAAACACTCATCAACACGATTATAGTATTTTATTGTTTTTTACTTCCCGTTTTCATTCGCGTACTTCATATATGCATGTCTCAGTTGCGGACTTGCGGTCTGATGGCTGATTATTATAGATTGTGATCGATTGACTGATTGAATTTGTCCGAAGTTCAGCCCATTCTGTGATGTACGCTGTTTTTGGTTCAATAGAACCTCAGTTCTGGAGCAAGTCGTAGGCGTACGCTTTGCATTTTTGGCTATATGGCCTGCCGCACTACAGGCCTGTAGTTTTATAGCAAGTCCCCCAAGTCGAGACAGTGCAGTTTTCGTCTCCGTTTCTCTCTTCTAGCCTGTGTGGGCAATGGCGTATTTAGAACTTAAGCAAGGGGCTTTAAGTACGCCAAAGCTGAAGTTTTTATGCGTGAGCTAACTATCGCGTATTAGCTACGTTGGGTCTGTCCGTCTGTCACTACCTGGTACCGTTTCAAGACCGAGCGAGATAGAGACTTCGGATTTTTACCGTATGATAGCCCAGAGTCTCTAGTATTTCCAGACAATATTTCACGCCGCTGGGTAAAAAAAGTCCCCACAAACGAAGGGGCGAAAGAGGGACCCTCCCCCATTAAAAAGGCGTTATTTTACCGCTGTTGGCTCGTTCAAGGTGAAAATGGTTGCAGATAAGCAAATACATGCTGCTTATCATAACAAGCACTGGCGATGAGCTTCTTGAATGACCTTGAACCCAGAAGATAGGGGTTTTGGTGAATATATCACGATTTCGGGCTGCGACATGCATTTCAAGAGTGAATTGCGCCAAATTGGCTGGAGATAGACCAATACAAGCTGCGTATGAAGTTTTTAGTTTAAATGTAAATTTTAGTAGTCCAGGTCCGAACCCTTTAAATTCAAGGAGGGTTGCGCAAGCGGGTATCAAAAAGGGGTACCCTTCTAAAAAGTGGTTATTCATCCGTTGTTGGCTTGTCTAGCATGAAAATAGTTGCAGATATAGGCACAGACAATGTCATGTTGCTTATCACAACAAGCACTGGCGACGAGCGTCTTAGGAATGTCAACATCGATGACCTTGAATGACCTTAAACCCTAAAAATATTGGTTTTTGTTTTTGATGATTTTTTGTGGATTTTTAACTGCCAAAGAGTGAATTGCGACGAAATGGATGGAGATGGACCAAGATTACTTGCGAACAGGAACTGCTATAGGCTCTCGCGCGTCTCATGAGCATTAGCTCAAATTTCTTGTTTGGTAAACTAATATATATGATGTTCAAGGAAGAAAAATTGTGCAGATTTTCGTGGCATGGTGCATGCTTTCTAAATACGTCACTGTACTTGGGTGGCGTGGGTGGCGGCGTCGTGAGTTAAGAAAGTGGGGAGGGGGAAGAAACAGACAGCGGCAAATTTTTGACTCAGGTGATTATGGGTGCTCAAAAATTTTAATTTGTCTTTAACAGATCCCCAAATGGGGGTTTGTAAGCGCCAAATTATTTGGTATTTTTGGAAGAAATTTTTTCACTGTCTATAATTCAGGAGGGGAGGGAATTATCTCCTATCCCCTACCGCATCGCCAATGTATACACCGTTTCAAAATTTGCGACACCCCTACAGATAAGTTAATGTAAAATCGTTAATACCTGGCAAATTTTTACAAAATGTAAAACACTTGTGGAGACAATCATTCTGAACTTGTCTAGCTTGTGCTAAAAGTGGCCGCCTTTGACCTCGATGCAAGCTTTTAGTCTTAGGTGTGTATGCCACAGCTTGATCGTCCTGTCAAGAACAAAGTATTGAACGTAACCATAATGTTAACAAACTCTGACGTCATAATGACGTTACAGTGACTACGCACGGTAAGATGCGGACGTCACAATAAGAGTGACGCTAAGAAATGCTACGATAGCGCAGTGTATGTACAATATTTCGTTACAAGAAAAGCCCAGCTAACGCAAAGGAAAACGTGCGACAGCGGTGCATGTTTGAAGGCCCAATGCGAAATCTAAGCTCACCAATCCAGCAACTGACATTGGGTACGATGTATTTACGTACGCCAGATGGCGCCACCGTATCGCGTGAATGCTGCCGCTCTTGAAATGTGTGTCGCAGCCCAAAATTGCCGAAAAATCCATAAAACCCCTGTTTTGCGTTCAAGGTCATCCAAGGTCAACGATATCGGTGGCAATCGAGAGCCAGTGTACGACTACTTTCTGCTAGTGATTAATAGTAACCTAAGTCCTATCTCGCACCGTTAGTGAGATACAGTGACTAATTGGCCAAAAATCGCAAATTTTGCCCACCCACTCTCTCATTTAGCGCCCTCGTTCGGGATGACTCCCTTCGAATTTATGGAAAAGTTTTACGGTTCCTGTAACTAGAGTCTTTCGAGCAGCCGACGGTGAAAATTTGGTAATCCTAGCTTGCGCCGTTTTTGACTGATCCACCCGTGTAATAGGCAGATGGACAGACAGAATTGCGATGGTTAAGACGCGCTACAGCAGTACCTGCTGTCGCGCGTAAAAATCCATCAACGACAAACTGAATTAAGTATGATTGTCGCTAATTTTCTGACACGGTGTATATGCGTGGGTGGATTGGTGCGATACAGGTGGTTGGGTCTGACCCGGCCGAGTCTATCGTTGGGTCACCGGTACCTGGAGCCGGACCCGACCCTACCATCGACCGAGTGGAACAACGCCCGCTGCGACCTGGTCACAGCCAAGTACTACGAGATCTGCAAAGCGATGCCGACACGCAGCATTCTCGACCTCGTCAGGAAACCCACCATCGACATGTGGCAGTGGGAAGACTACGAGGTTGTGTAATAATAATATTCATGGTTTACGTCTTGCAACGTAAATAGAATACCAGTCTTTCTTTGATAAGTCTGTCTTAAAAAGATAATAGGTGGGGGTTTGGCTGAGACATGGTTACTTCAGAAAATGTTTGCGGGTTTTCTGTGTTTCATTTTACTCGTAACCAGATGTAAAGAATTCGATAAACGCTGTGCAACTTGCGATCATTTTTTTTGTAAATTAGGTCCCAAATTTTTGAGGTGGCGACCTAATCTACAGGGTTCTCACGCTTCTAAGAAAGTCCTGAATTTTTGCCCCTCATTTTTCAGGCCACTCAAAGTCTTTGGAAATATTTCTGGCCATAGAAAGTCCTGAAAATAAAAGCTTACGGTCCTGGTAAATTCTAGAAAATGAAAATCCGCGGTAGTTAATAAATTTACTGGGGGTTCAAAATAAACAACAGACCTTACTTACTTACTAAAGTACAATGATGAGATAAATTTCAAAACACTTGCCGTTCTGGCTAGACAGATAGTTTATGAAGATTCCTGGGAAGTTTTGTAAATTAGGCCCTGGATTATCGAGATTATCGAGACCTTATGGTTGATGTCAGCTGATGGTGCTAATGCGCTGGATGTTCATCGAGCTCGGTCTGGACGCGTCGCTTCACCTGGACATGGACGCGCTGAACGCCTGGATCTGCGCCGTCTACCGCGGCTACCTGCCTGTTCCGTTTCACAACTACTACCACTGCTTCTGCGTCGCACAGATGACCTACGCCTTCATCTGGATGCTGCAGCTCAAGAACAGCTTGGAAGACCTCGACATACTGGCTCTGCTCGTCGCAGCCATCTGTCACGATATGAACCACCCCGGACTCAACAACACATTCCAGGCAATACGTGATTCACTCAGTGGCGTCCTGGCGGGGGAAGGCAGGGGGACAATTGCCCGCCCCCAATTTTAGGCTAGCGGAAAGTTGTCGGAAAGTCTTCCTCTGGAAATGCATAATTTGAAACTGAAACCCCGTTTTGGAAAGTCTTTTTGGGCAACATTAGAATTCTGAGCACCCATCGTGAATCGTGATTCATGATCTACTGTATCGCTAATTTGCAGTGTTTGCCCGAAAATTGCAATTACTTGTCCGTCTACTTTTTAAAAATTTTTAACGCGACGCCGCTGGCATCATCACCACGTGTCTCGTAGTCTGTTGCAAGATTCAAGCAAACGTCGTCAACGGATTTTTGATTTTTTTTGTGCAGATGAAGCGGTGGATAATTTAATTAGTATCTTTGTGAATAAAGTCATAATTAAGATTTCACAAAGTAGTGCAGCCACACAGACTGTGTTAAATGCAAAGTTTTGCTAAAATAAAAAATATGTCGACCCAGTGCCAACATAAATGAGAGTCTACTTTACATTGCCTAGCTAAACGCTGCGCCTGGTAACGCATGCCTGGACTGTCTTGCAGATATGCGTTATTTCCAGGAAATATGCGACATTTACTGAGTGATCGAAATCTTTGACCTTTTAAGTTGAACATTTGGCACATCGGTTGGCTCCTGCTATGGAGAACGTTTGTGTTAATTTTGTTTTTTTTCTACGTCTTTTTCTCTTCGAGTTAGCAGTAGACAGTTGGCAGTAGCACGTACGATCGGACAGACAGACAGACGAGTAATACCCTGTTTACACGATGAAGCAAACATGAAGCAAACAAGAAGCAAAAACATGAAGCAAACTTAGAGCACACGTCGTGCACCTGTATTTTGAATACGTTTGCTTCATCTTTGCTTCAACGTGTAAACGGGGTATAATAGTCATAATGCGGGACGGCCGCATAATCAAAGGCTTCTGGATGACAATTTTTATTTCGTGATTTGCTTAGGCCTAGTTCTCCTCTCTCACTGTAATGTCCGACGTGTTAAAGGTAAGTGCCAGTAATCTCACTTCACCAAGAGTGACGAGTGACGACTGATAGCGTTTCGCGTTCGTATATTATCAAACGTGGTCCAGGCAGAACACGCCGTCGATCAAGGCCATGAGATAAGTCGTTTTGAACACTGTATAAGTAACTGGTAAGTGAGTAAGTAAGTAACTAAAACAAATTTATATAGCGCATAACGTTAAAAATTAACCTCTAACCTTCTGGTCACACTATTAAAAGCTACACTAGTTACTCACTAGTTTTTCTGCAGCTGCCCCTACGATTTATTCCATCCCTTTTGACATGAGCAATAGTCGCCAACTCAAAACATTCCTTTTTCACCCTCTAGCCATATCTAGTGCCCCGCCTCACACCAGTGCCTTAGATTTGGCGATTTTCTCGCCGACATTATTGTGCGCAATATAAATTTATTTATTTACTTGTTTACTTAATTACTTAGGCCTACTGGCATAATACAAGGTAGACCGTGTTGAAACAAGTAGCCTATACACTTTGCTGACGGTTGCATGGTGAATGATCTATAGATCAGCGCGGGGACTCCGCTAGCGCACCGCTACAACGACGTCGCTCCGCTGGAGAATCACCACTGCTCGTTCGGCTTCTACCTCTTGGACGACCCGGCCACCAATCCGTTCCACAACCTGACCCCGGAGCAGTTCCGCCGCCTGCGCGAGGACATCATCCGCTGCATCATGGCCACGGACATGGGCCGACACAACGACATTCTGCGCAACTTCAAAGCCATCGTCGACATCTTCGACATTCACGAACCCGAACACAAGGTGACGCACAGACGGTCATAACATATAGGCCCTAACTTAACATAGGCCTATTTATATAGCGCCAGTAATAGACTAGCAATTCGAGCTAATGCTCACGAGACGCGCGAAAGCCTATAGCAGTTCCGGTTCAGTAGTTTAGCTGAAAATTGGGGTGTTCACGCTAAGTTAATATACGAATACCAAATTATCTGGATCGCATAACGATAGTAGCGTGGCGCCACCTTGTGAATGATATAAACTTGTGTTGCAGCCCGAAATTGCAAAAAATCCATAAAATCCCCTATTTTGGCGTTCAAGGTCATTCAAGGTCATTGAATTCGGCGCCAATCGAGAGCCAGTGTACGACTTCCTATTAGTGATTAATAGTAACCTAGGCCCTATCTCGTACCGTTACTAAAATACAGCGACTTATTGGCCAAAAATTGCAAATTTTGCCCAACCCCTCTCATTTAGCGCCCTCGTTCGGAGTGACCCCCTACGAATTTACAGAAAAGTTTTACGGTTCCTGAAACTAGAGTCTTCCAGGCACCCGAAGGTGAAGATTTGATGATCCTAGCTTGCACCGGTTTTGCCTGATCCACCCGTGTGACAGACAGACAGACAGAATTGCGATGGCTAAGACACGCTGAAAAATGTCGCTGCTTTCGCGCGTAAAAGTCGAATCTGCGGCGCTGGCTTGTGAGTGACTAGACGTGATAAGCAAAAGTGAAAAGGTGAGATTTAAGGTCACGTGATTTAAAAGTGGCAAGACTGTCAGATGAGTGGATATGCAGAAAAAGAATTTGTTTTATGCAGCTTCCGCCCTTCGCAGTTTTTCTGCCCTGGACCCCACCAAAGGTGGCCACAAACCTGGAAAACCTTGGAAAGTCTGCAATCAATACTCGGAGAATTATCCGAACTAGAAAAACGCCTGGGAAACTCTGGGAATTATCAGGGAATTCTGTGTCACCTCAGCGAAAAATTGTAACAAACATACTATACAGAGCGACGTAACTGAACTGAACCGATACGGTTAAGTTTCTGATGGACTGACCAGTGAGCAAGCAGAGCAAGCCCACTGGTTAACGCGTACGTGAGCGTAGTCACGGAAGCCAACGACGCCGTTAGACGGTGCCTATATTACTGCTTGCCCATTGGTTAGTTCGTCAAAAACTAAACCATGTTTGTTCAGTTCAGTCCAGTTACATCGCTCTGTACGTGCATGTTCAATCTTTTAGTCCGCAAGTTTTGGTCTGGTCTGCTGTGTTCAGCTATTGTTTGGAATCTCCGAACGTGGGTGTTGGTCTTGGAGCTGTGGTCTTGTACCCGGTTTTTGAAACGAGGCGTAAATCTTGGATTAGCTAATCGGCAATCGGAGGCGTAAATCTCGCGCGCCATAACTTTTTGCGTTCTAGCAACTCTAGCAACAAAGAGCTGCAGTCTTTGTAAACCGGCATCTGGTTGGTGGATCTAACGACCACGTGACTTGGCGAGATGCAGAGTTGATTTTGATTATCGTTTCAAAAACTGGGCATTGCTGTCCAACATGGACGCCAAAAGCCACAGCGGGACCCGGGGTAAACATTTTCGCGGGTCTTTAACGGGGTAGTTTTGCTCGTGTCTGCCGTGTGTCAGGAGTTGCTGATGCAGATGGTGGTCAAGTCGGCGGACGTGTCGAACGAGACTCGGCCGCCGGAAGTGTCTCTGCCGTGGATGAAGAAGCTTTTCGAGGAGTTCGGTCAGCAGTACGAGCGCGAGGTCGAAGTTGGCGTCAAGGAGACGCCCTTCATGAATAGCAAGACTGTCAGCAAACCCTCAGCACAGATCGGCTTTATCAAGTAGGACCGCACGATGCTTTAATACCAGCTTCAGCACTGTTATACGTCATAGTCCGTGTATATTACTAGTACGGCAGTCATATCCACTGCATTTTTGCTGAAGAAAAAGCCCAGCTGTCGCCAGGGTTTGCTCACTGCACCGTTAGCTTATATCCGAAGCCCGGCGTACGACTTCCAGTCACCGAAAGAAAGCGATTTCCCTGAGTGAGTGCAGTCCCATACACACTACGGTGACGCTGCTATATCGAACGCTACATTGAACGCTAGACACGATACAGCAATTTGGCGCACATGGGTGATGTCTGCAGGCAGCTACTTTGCATTCAAAATTGTGGCCAAACCGCTGCAGATAGACATGGTTGCTAACGGTACCATCGCCGACCCCTACGACGTGTACGGTTTAGTCACAATGCATCCGTTATAGACGAATAGACAACACATCGTAGCCAAGGGTTGACCTTAACTGTCGGACAAAAATCAATAACGTCATGAAGCAAACAATATATTCAACTGCTGCTTACATGCTGATAGTTAGCGACTGTCAGCCGATGACAGCTTCTGTGTCAGGCATTGCCAAATACTCTATTTTTGCGTCTCTTGGGTACCCTTACCCCTAAAAATATTTTTCCCCAAATTTTGATAGTCTTTAGTTTTTGCCTGAGACACAAGGTCTATACGACGGCGCTGATCTCGGTTTCCTTACCCCCCTCACGCTCCGAAGGGGAACGGCCCGCTTTAGGCCTACCCTTCTATATGGGGAACTGGCTGTCGGCTGGTCACTTTTGTAAGTGGTTATTTTTTTAATTGATTGATTGACTGATTGTGCAGGTTCGTTCTGCTGCCGCTGTACAAGGTGATAGCGGAGCTGTTTCCGGTGATTGAGAGCGAGGTTCTGGAGCCGTTGAACCGCGCGCTGGAATACTGGAGCGACGTCGAGCGTGTGACCAAAGCACGCCGCGTCAGTAACCGCATTGAGCATATCAACGCCGTCGTCGCCAACATGCAGGACTTCAGCCTGACACCCAGCAAAATCATGCTACGCCTTGATCTCTACTAAACCACCCAGTGTCGGAGACAAAGGGAAAGGGGTAAGGGGCCCAGGTCCCCAATGGCCGGGCACAGTTGTTAATTTAAAATAGATATTGGGGACTCGGGAAAAATAATTAAAATTGCTGCCACCAGATCTCACATTTTAAGGTTATGATGCACTTAATTTGATTTCGCTCACAGCGATCCCCCAGCTGGAATTTAGGGGTCCTACTGCTAAGGTCTAAGGTGAAGGATAGGAAGGAAAGGGGAAGGGGACAAAGAAAAAAGGGAAGGGAGGGAAGGGAACAGGAGGGATGAGACGAGAGTGTAGGGTTTTAAAGAAGGGAACGGCAGCCCCTCCCCCCTAATTCACATTAAATTTCTGGTTACGCCATAGAGTCTGAGACCACGCACCACGCGTTCTGCGTAGACTGTAGTGAACGTTTATGCAGCAGAAATGTTTTTACACAAGCCCTGGCAAACTCCCATCAGCTTATAATCAATTTTTTATTAAGTTTTTTTGTCTTTCAGAGAAAGGCATGTGCAAGCTATCCCAAATACCCCTTCTCCTTGTTTATAGACGTTTTTCATTTTAAACTTTACTAACTTTGTTCGTAATGCATTTTGACCGTTTTTTTTTCATTTTCTTCTTTTTCACTTTTTTTATAAACATTGAACGTTTATTTTGAAAATGACTGTAATTTGAAATGTTTGTACACTATGGAAAGAATATGATAGTTTTACTGAAAAAGTACTTTACTTTGGATCTACACACTTAGAGGTCCATGTCGACATACATTTGAAAAAATGTGAAAAAAACATCTCAAAGCAATAGATTTTGTCAAGTGTTTTTTGTTCAAAGTTTACAAATGTTATTTTTTCACGTTTTAACGTTTTGAAATTTTCCTCATGTTTATTACACTGTTATCGCCATCAGATTTCTTTCTTAAGTATCTTGATTCTTGACAAAACTGGAGTAGAATTTTCATTTAATGTACCTTCTAACACATTTCTTTCTACGTAAGCTAGCTACCTCAGTTCTTCTGCACTACGACGACTTCTTCTCAAAGTTTCTACAAATAATTCGTGCACACAATTGTGTACTACAATGCTAACTGTGAAAGCAAGTACGGTTGTAATTTTTAAAAAAACATGCAATATAAATAAAGTTTACTGGTTGTTATACACATAATGTTACAAATGGTAGATTAGCTTGGTAGCCTTGGCAAATTACCTCTACAGAAGAATATAATGCAGACTCACTGAAAACCAACGTCTAGCCATCTCGGTCTACTGCAGCATTCGCCGGAAACTTAGGCTAATTACAACAAAACAAGCAAGATGTTTTTCTTAACTGAATTGAGACGAGAAATACTGAAAAATTATTTGACTGAAAAATTCAGAATTATTATGCACAATTATGACGACAGTACTAAACAAAGTGAGTGTAAGAATATGAAACGCCCAACAGTACAAAGTAAAACCTGGCAAAAAACAAAAACTACAAACACAGACCAAACAGTGGCAAAAACGTTTGGTCAAGCCACGTGTTTAGTAAGTCTCCACAGCTGCACTGTTAACTAGACTACAATGGCTCCAACAAGATGCGTAGAATAAAACAAGACTATGTTATGCACAATGACTACATTCTAATTGGCTCACATACGATATATAATAATGATATATTCTGATAACGTAATACGATAATACAAGACTGAGACACCTAGAGGAAGAGGACAGCAAAAGACAGAGCTGAATGGAATGAGTGTACGAGTATACTTTAGCCCACCTCACCTTAATACTGTCACTACATTACCTTGTGAAATGCAGAAGTCGTAGTTTGGCCATATACAAAAACAAATTCATACTAGGGAGTGCATGCGTTGGCTCAATCACTGAGAGCACAGAATCATTGAAAACCTGTTACGTATTTAAACTAGTCGGGTTCATTTCAAAATCGCACGTCGACAAACTGGAATGATGCATCAACAGCGAGTGAACCGCTCTGAGTCGCGAGTTATTGAACGTGCTGTTGGTGAGTCGTGTTACTGTCCACCGCTTGCATTTGTGTTGGAGGAAACATTTTAAGCAAATACAGTAATAAAAATGATGTGATGTAACACGTAAAACTTCCTGTTACTGGTGTATGTCGCTGTTCAGTTAATCATTTCTCAGCTGACGCATGCGGTACCCAGTACGAGTTCATTGCTGTAAACGGCCAAACTACGACTTCTGAATTTCACAAGGTAGCAACAGCATTAAAGTGAGGTGGGCAAAACTATAGTCATTTACATTAACTTTCTTAATAATCTTGCATGCCTAAAATTAACAAAATCGGCCAATGTTTCACGAGTTACTCAAACAATAAAAGTGGCATGTTTTTTTTATTGAGACTATATGTATTACACATCGATGCAGTGGCAGTGACACAGTTTTGAAGATGGATTTTTTTCTGACCTTAGATTTTTCTTATCCCCCAACATTCCCCCTATGTTTAGAAGCCCCTGCAATTAAGTATTTTTGTAAGTAAGTAATAGTAGTACACAAAGTTGTAAAATAAACCTGCATAGCAAACGTACATAATGTACAAAATTTTCCAATTAGGTCACAATGTAACGATGTTCCACTGGGAACGACAACACTCACACGGCATAAGTCAAAGAGTTAAAAACACTAAAATACTACCAATAAATTGCAACATGAAGACCCTGTATTAACGCAATAGTATGCAGTATACCAAAACATACCCCTTGAAATGCATAGAAAGAACTTGTCGGTAATCTATAATAAAGATTAATATTACATAGCAATGACAACTGATGTAGTACTGCACCAAACACATCAACTGTAAGAGGTAAATAAAAAATGAATCTGCAAAGCAGAAACAAAAAAAAAATGTTGTTGCAAAGAGATGGCACAATAATGAAATTTTGCAGCAAAAACTGCCAGACTTTACAACATTGTGAAAATAAAAAACGGACAAATAAAACTTATTCTCTTAACAAAGTCACACATAGAGGTATAACATATAACAGGTTTTCTGCTAAAACAGCCATTTTTGCATATCTCACATCTATTTTAGCCAAAAATTTAGGGAAGTACACCTTGGACTAGATCGACAATGTTTTGGCTCAACAGTGGTGGTTGACATATTTTGGTGAAATTGTGATGTTTTGAGGTTCTTACGGCAAACATGCAACATCAGAGAAATGCAAAACCAGTTGTTATGCTACGCTAAATTAAAAATAATAAACAAGTACTAATATAGTTAACAGAACGGTAACAACGGTAACAAACAGACAACTAAATATACAAATAAAATGTTCTGATATGCACTTCAATAATGTGTTTCAATAACAATGAATATAATGAAGTAAAAAGAAACGCGGTATAAAGTTAACAAATCGCAAATCGTGATGAGAGCCAGTTGAAAAACATCAATATGTCGGTGGTGGTAGAATGCATTCGGCAGGTTTGGCTGGAGAGATGCTAGGGTGTTGGTAGGCAGCTTAGAATCACAACAACTTCTCCACAACTCCTTCTGTCCCATTCAGCCTCACTGTATCTCCTGACATAACCACATATACTCAATTACTTCACCAAGAGTCAAAGGAAATTGACATGGAACTCTTGCACTGATAAACTAAGTAGGAAATCTGCAATAAATCTATTGCCAGTATCACTACAGATTCCACTAAACTGCAAAAATATGCCAGAAAAAATTTTCAAAATCTGTAAATACCAGTATTTTGCAAAGATATAGACAAGTCTTGCTAAACCTGCAAGTTTGGCAGTTACGCTGACCCAATTCCAAAAACTGGACGAGACAGGCTGCTATGTTGACTACTGTACATTGCAACTGTATACATGTCAAACAACTTTTGTCGCTAACTCAATTTCTTAAAACTAACCAAATCGCAAGTACTGTCAAACAATCATCAGCTTTTCACAATAGTATACCTACAAACACAGTTTCAACCTCATATCTATTTGCATTCTCCTTCTTGAAGATATCACTTTATAAAAAGCGTTTGCTGCGTAACTCACTCTGCCACCCACGCATCCCATGAGCTGAATTTGATACCACAGAATTTCTCCGAGTCCACCAAGGTCAAATAATTGGATCAAGATTTTTGCAGGCTACTTGACAGCCTAAGCAAAAGCACTGGAACACTGAAGATGTAGAAGTTAATCTTAAGTTCAGATTATATGCAGGACACAGAATGTCACAGTAGCAGTAAGAACCTGATGTGAAGAGCAGAGTAGCATTGGCAATGTTGACAACGCATGGCAGGCCATACTCGCGAGCTATTACAGCACCTGCAAACCAGTCAAGTGTTACATGTGAAGTCATTTAATTCTACACTGTGTCTGGTAAAAACCTGATTCCCTAGACATTGTGCAATAAAAAATGTCAAATCTGAACGAATTTGAATAAAGTTTCGAACACTTAATTCCCAATAAATTCTTCAAGCTAGTGCCAAATTTTGTTGAAAAAATATTATTCCTTTCAGAAATTATTAAGTGTTGAATATCGATAAAAAAATATTTCTGTTACCAATATGACATTACATACTGCAGTCACTCAAGCGGAATTGACATTTGTTGGTGCAATCAAAATAACGTGAACAATAACAAAATGGTGTTTTCTGCAGACATCATGTTTTAATTAACTGTTGAGACAAAAAAGGTATGGTGCTAAAGAGTTTATCACAGAATTTCCCAGCAAGCCATGGACACCGTCAGGATTAAACAAACGGTTGCCTAATGCTGGACACTTCACGTTTTGAGGCGACCTCAGAAAAGCCACTGGAGCTATTGTTTGCGTAGACAGATTTAGCCGCAATTTGGCACGTTGATTGCCAATAGATGATGCATTGTTGATGTAAAATTTTGCCAGAATCAAATGCTGTTTGTTAAAGTTATGCAAATCTACACAGGGTTTTACTTATGCAACACCATATTGGTAATGGTGAGCAGTGACCACTGCTCGGCAGTCTCTGACGTCATTTTCCAACAGTGTCTGCGTTCAGTCAGCAGTCACCAACTTTCCGTGCCACGTCACTGGCTCAGCACTTATGGCCGTCGGGCGTTTTCTGTTGCTGGACCTCACTTCCTGATGACCTACGTCATCGGGAATGTTCTGCAGACATTTTTAGACAGTTGCTAAAGACGTTTTTGTTTTCACAGTACTAGTGTGTACAGCACATTAGAGGTTTTGACGATAATGTGCTATATAAGTTTACATTTGACATTTGACATTTTGCAACACCATATTGGTAACAGTGAGCAGTGACCACTGCTCGGCAGTCTCTGACGTCATCTTCCGACAGCGTCTGCGTTCAGCCAGCAGTCACCAACTTTCCGTGCCACGTCATCGGCTCAGCACCTACGGCCGTCAGGCATTTTCTGTTGCCAGACCAACTGTCTGGAACTCACTGCCTGATGACCTACGTGATCCGGAATGTTCTGCAGACATTTTCAGACAGTCGCTAAAGACGTTTTTGTTTTCACAGTACTAGTGAGTTCAGCGCATTAGACGTTTTGACGTTAATGCGCTATATAAATTTACATTTGACATTTTGTTATCGATATTCAACATTTAATAATTTTGGTAAGAAATAATGTTTTTCAACGAAATTTGGCAGTCACTTCAGGAATTTATCGTGGATTAAGTGTACTAAATTTTATTCAAATTCATTCAAATTTGACATTTTCATTGCACGATGTCTAGGGGGTCAGTTTTTTTACCAGACACAGTCTAGTTCTCACGCAGTTCACAAGTTGCCATTCTATTTCAGTTTTTGTGCTCATTCAAAAACAACACTGACCTGAAGTCTGCAATGCAATATACTGCAGCTTCAATATATGGCACCTGCGACCTTTTGAACAACTTTGTTATTGACGCATCTATAAACATGTAATTGTCATTCATGCATACGTGGCAGAAATAATCACATTAAGGCTAGACAGGTCAAGGCTGTTATTTAAACTAACAGTGTGCCAATGGGCACCCTGGTAAATCTAGCCAACAGTCATCAAAGTGGTCCAAATATAGGCACGGCGAACTTAATTTCAAAGATCTTAGAATAAGACAAGATTTGTGCATTGCGCAAGTTTCAAAAAATGCACGAAAACATGGATCAACATTTTTCGCAAGAAAACGTCTGTTGAAAACCAATACAATATGAGCAGAAATGCAGTAATAAAAATATGCACAAATACCATGGGAAACAATTCCTCCGATCTCGGTGACGAGGCCAGAGATGAGAGGGAAATATGGCGACCACCCGATGTCAGTGTACGGTACGACGAGAATCTCACCCGCCTACAATTATACACAATATATACATAGCAAACGGCAGAAACATACTCAGTTACCGACAATGGGCGACTTCACTTTTTGACTTAGACTTTCGCTGAGCCTTTTTGCCGAGCCAAAGCTAAAGCTGAATGCTAAAGTCTGTACTTAGACTAAAGTTCAATTAAATGATTAAAAATGGCGGAAAACTGATAATCCTAACAGGAAATAAATCAACCAGTAACGTTGGACTTGCTTATTTAATTGTCCCGTGCATGCAAATGACGTAATTACATAATGTCTTATGTCATTGTGTAGCCATTACGGCATTTATTTTTGATACCAGACTGTTTTAATTTACTGAACTATCCGTGTTAGTCGCCATGTTTTCGCTCAGCAAAATCACTTCACTTTTTGACTTAAGTAGGTACTTAGACCGAAGTTTAGGCTCAG
>Ga0056128_1005054_pt1 | contig 16560 bp, 7 predicted proteins | sample WorMetLIZISLAND2_FD_71113 | JGI IMG/M metagenome (GOLD analysis project Ga0056128, IMG submission 71113) | Marine gutless worms symbiont microbial communities from Max Planck institute for Marine Microbiology, Germany - Olavius geniculatus... ... | reverse complement strand
CCGTTTTCAAGCTACACGAGCCAATAGCGGTAAAATAACTACTTGTAGATTCTTAAAAATGTACGTTCTATGCTAAAAAAATGTCATGCGCAAAATGTCCAGGTCTATCTTCAGCCATTTCGGCGCAATTGACTCTTAAAATGTGTGTCGCAGCGAAAAATCGCAGAAAAATTCACTAAAAAGTAAAAACGCCTATTTTGAGGGTTCAGGGTCATTCAAAGTCATCGACGTTGACAGCAATAAAAAGCTTGTCATCAATGCTTGTTATGATAAGCAGCATGTCTATGCCTATCTGCAACCGTGTTTACGCTACATGAGATAATTGCGGTAAAATAACCACTTTTTAGAAGGGTAGCCGTCTTTGACGCCTGCCTGCCCCGGCCTCCTTGAACCTAGGGGGTCGGGACTTGAACTGCTAAAACCTACGTTGAATGCTGAAAATTTCATACGCAGGTCGTCCTGGTCTATCTCCAGCCACTTCGTCGCAATTCAGTGTTGAAATGTGCGCTGCATCCAAAAATTGCGAAAAATTCATTAAAAACCTCTTTTTGAGGGGTTCAAGGTCGTTCAAGGTCATCGATGTTGATAAATCCAAAAAAGCCTGTCACCAGTGCTTGTTATGATAAGCAGCATGTATGTACCTATCTGCAACTGTTTTCACATTATTCGAGCCAATAGCGGCAAAATGACGTCTTTTTTAAAGGGGTACCCCTCTTTGACGCCTTCGTTCGAGGGGAACCCCTGCACCCAGTGGCACGAAATTTTGTCACGATAAACTAGAGACCTTGCGGCAGCCCACAGTGAAGATTTCGTGATCCTAGCTTGCACAGTTTTGATACAGATCACGAGTGTGACAGACGGACGGACGGACGGACAGACAGAAAGACAGACAGACAGACGCCCAGACGATGGCAAAGACGCGCGAAGCATTCTGCTGTCGCGCGTAAAAACAATGAATTATACGTAGGTCATAATTTAGCAATAATTTTATACCAGCTTGTCTCAAAGTATTAATTAAGCCAACAATTTCAAAACATGGAACGCAGATTTAATTTTGTCTTACCCCAAACAGAAGTCGTAGGCCTACTTCGTTGTCCACAAGACTGCTGAGCCTGTACAGTATAGAAAGAAACCAACTAAATATAGGCTCATTATGAACATTTTTTGCAGTTTGTAATGCAACAACGACCTAACTATTTATCTCCAGTGATTTATGTATCACGTCAAAACATATCCAGAAGAAAGATTAGAAAAACAAGCCACCGAGTTTTTGCTATACGTTTGCATTGATGAGACATTGGCCGATTTTTCGGAACTTATTCAATGCAACCAAACAGTAAATTTGTAACAAAGTGATCATTGAAAATTCCATTACATATCAAACACTACCTTTAATGGTAATATTTCTAAAAATTATGTAAAAGCGTTTTAACGGCGGCAAAATTTTAATAATCGTTTATTGCAAATTTACTGCTAATAATGTTAATAAAAAAGTTTTAAAATCGGTCAAAATTTAATAAACGTTTTAAGTTATTTAAGTTAAAGTTATTGAAGACGGTCGTGTTAGTTTATTTAATTGTTTAATGATGATAATAATGATAATGTCAAAAAAAAACTAAATACAGTACAGCTATAATAAATATATCATTAATCTAAGCCGTTAAAATTAAACAATGCCCAGTGTTTATAAGTAGTAAAACATTATAATTTACGAGTAATTTTAAATTAAATTTTTTCGGCCTCAAATGACCTATAATGTGTCGAATAGAACTCATTCACTCACTAAATGGAATCGTAGTCAATAAGCTAAGCATGATATCCAATAAGTGAATGATAGTCTTTATTAAAGTAATCAAGAGAGACACCGCTGTTGAACACAATGCACAATAAAATCGGGCCCATAGTACTGGTCGTGATCACGTTAAGGTCGCCCGCATTACTGCTCGAGTCTTATGCTGCTCAGACGACGCCGGAGCCTAAAACACTCTGGATGGCTGACATTTGTACTTAAACACGACCTTGCCGTTTAATTACCATAAGTCACGTAAAGCAACGGTCGTTCATTACTAAGTTGCCCAATCCATCTTTCGTATTCAATGTCGTACCGCATCATGAAACGATATAAATGTTGCTTATTATCTCCGCCAATGGAACGAAGTGAATTGGAGGAGATTATGAGATTGGTCGATCTGTCCGTCGTTGTGTGTGTGTGTGTGTGTCTGTCTGTCTGTTTGTCTGTCTGCCTGTGTACACGAATTGGCGGAGATATGCACTCTAACGAGCGCCTTCTAGTTTATGAATGTTTTTAATCAGCATCATGTGTGACCTACATATACCAAAGCCTAATGATCAATTAACGACGCACAATTCAGTACTGACCAGCAGCGTGAAAATGGTCACCAACATCCACGCATCGGTTAAGATTGCGTGCAGTGACGCCATCATCATTCCGTCACTTCAGAAGTCATATGCAAAGAAATAAAATTTTCTTTTGACCTACAGTGACAAGAGGCATCCACGAGTCTGCGCAATATTGATCATCGTCATCTTCATTATCATGCGTTTAATAAAAGATTGACAAACGCAACCCGACAGCATTACAAACATGAATGTCTGCATTAAAAATTAAAACAGCTATATAGCTGTTTTTGCTCGAAACAGTACGTACACATTTGCAGTTTTCATACAACATTCTTATAAAAAGCCTTCGTATATTTATCCACAAGACATAAGAAACTGTTTTAGAAATTAATGTTTTATTGTGCGTTCTCGTTTTTGTATGCTGTGCATTATGGGGTGTTTACACGATCCAGCAAACTTCCAGCAAATGTATTCAAAATTCACGTGCTAATGCTGGACGTTTGCTGGATCGTGTAAACACCTTATTAGGTTACTCAGATAAATATTGGTGGATCACTTGATTGGCGTCTGCTAAAACACGGCTGATTGACTACAAAATTTGTCGTCAACTTTTTCAAACATTTCAGCAACAGTTTGAGCCTGAAAATTAAAACTAGAAAAATGCGTTTAACAATAAAAATTCAAAACATTTATACAGCCACAGTTTGCTTTATTAAAGATGCTTAAATAACTAGTAAAGTAAAATGCTTTTATACAAACAAACAACAGCGTATGCTATATAAATTTAAGCTTTATCAGTGATATTGGTATTGTTGTAATAACATTACATATAGCTATTTTAATACCACAGTACACATACGTACTGTCACAGGCACACTTCGTCACAGGCACACTTTTTTTGGAAAATGTGCAATAGAGCAATGTCTCTTCACATCTTCAACGTGTTGCTACACTATCTTGTTAACTGTCCAATGCAATGCATAGCATTTGACAGAGTATAAAATCACCTGAGCGTCAGCCCGCGCGTGCGTCCGTCCAACTTTTGAGACGCCATATCTCCATAACGGTGCAAGAGAGACGCATGGTCACTATGAACCATTTACAGTAAAGCGACGGTGACGAATCAAATGGTCACGTGACTGACAACGTTAATTGTTTAGATATAATAATAGCGAAAGATGACAATAACATTGCTGCTGTACAATTTGAAATTAAACACTTTGATTTTTTCTACTAGTCCAAATTATATTTATACGGACATACAGGGTGGGCCAAAAATGGCAAAAAAATTTTATACACCAATAACTTTGTAAAATATAAACCGATTTTTAAATTTTTTTCACTGTCGGAATCAGGAGAAAATTTGTAGTTACACTGTCATTAAAGATCCCACCACACCTCAAGTGTGTCGCTACACTACCTAGTGAAATACCAGTATTTTTAAAGCAACAGTTAAAAACAAGGCGATATCTATAACAGTGCTTTTTAAAAAATTAACAACAAAGCAACCTGTTTATTGTCTCAGTTGTTGTCCAGAGTAACTGCAACATCTCGCAGTTTTCACATTAGATATTCAATATGTCCGCTTTGCTGCTGGACGATGCACTCAAGCCAGCGACGCCAATGACCAATGGCGAAATTAACCAAACGCTGCGACAGTTTGCCCACTCAGTGCTCCAGAATTGTCCTAAATTGTCAACATTGATAAACCATTTATGAAAAAGTCCACCAAACAGCATAATCGACGGGATTTAAGTTCAAGCTGTTTGGAAGCTACATGTCAGGCTTGAGCAACGTTGATCACCCAATTGGTCACTGTCGTCACTGGCTTGAGTGCGATGTCTGACATTTCAAAAGGTAGTCTAACGTCACCTATGAGGTGTGGTGGGATCTTTAGTGTTAGAGTTACTACACATTTTCTGCTGATTCCACCAGTAAAAAAATTTGAAAATCGGTTAATATTTGATAAAGTAATGAGCATATAAAAATTTTGTGCCATTTTTTGGCCCACCCTGTATACTGCAAGCCATCGAAATGCATTGGACAGACTTCGTGTTCGTAAGAGCATTATCTTAGTAAGCATTACACCGAAACACTGTTCGCTAAACTCGACTGCGACCTGACTTATTGCAAGCCGCAAATTTAATGTTGCGACAGCAGCAAGTTGTGGCAAATACCATTGATTTCATTGATTTCCACCCCGGGGTCGACTAATATCAAACCAATGCAGCAAATTTTTCACATTAACAGATTGGCACAAAAAAAAACAAATAACCGCAAAGTTGACAATTATTTGTGTGACTGTATGTTTTTCAACGATTTTTATCTGCAGTCTCGATGAAGTTGTAACGGTACCATATATCAAACAAATTAAATATGCAATAGCAACATATCTCCACAGTGTAGTCGGTGTACTGTTAGGCCTATAAGAATCAGGCCCGTACGAAACCTATGCATTTCATTAACACTTAATTTTTGTATTACAATAAACTGAAAAGCAACGAAAATTATGCCAATTAAAATGAAAAGTATTAGCATTTGTACTGACCGTGTTGTTGCTAATTTTGAGTCGCAGTGTCTGTCTTGCTGTGCCTTCTGTGTTCCGTCTTCGTGCCAGCTAAAAGCCTATAAGACGACGCCTTATCATTGTCACGCAGTGCAGCTAGAGGCAACGGCGCAGTACCGTACAATATATATGCTTTGACGCCACAATACACACTGTTCGTGCTCGTCACGCTAACTTGACCTTAGACTAGTCTCTCAAAATGTAAGTTTTACATCTCCCTGCAGTGTCACGGAGTGCGTGTTTCGTGCCACTCATGCCTGACGCTGATGACGTGTCTGTCTCAGTTACTTAGCTCCGCCTACCGCACACCCATTCGCCCGTCACCATCGATATAACCAGCATTCCGACACACTCCAGGCATCGCAGGGAACCCGCATTACGTGACAGTGGCTTTAGCTACTCAAAACCTTCAGACCGGCGACTGGTTGTGACTCAACTCAACCCCTTCAACGAGCTGTAGCGTGATTCGTCACAGTGTAATAGGCCTACTGCTGCGCCCGGAGCTTTCTGATGTGACTCTGACAACAAACCGATTCGACCTCTCTATTTTGTTTGTCAGATAGTCTGAGCTAAAATGAAAATTAGAATCATAGTAAATGTTACGCTTTACATGCATTTTACAACCAATAGTTGTCTTTTATACACTGCCTTCGCAGAAATCCAGCAGTATTTTGCAGATAGTTTAAACACATTTAACTGCATCGTTTTAAACTTAAGTTGACAAATTCATCAAACTACAACCTTCATATTCATTGTTTTTGTTGCTGTTTTCGCAACCGCTGATGCCTTCGTCGGAACGACTGTTCGCCAGTTGGATGTTCGAACTTTTTGCAAAAAGCATCAAACTTTTGCGTAAAATACTGAGTATGGTTTTTACGTTTGTTTATGTACGTACGTTAGTTATTGTATATTTACTAATAATTTTATATTTCATTTTTGTTTTTTTCTGGCGTAATGAAGAATGATAATTAGTAGGCTACAACGATGTTTACGTCACCTAATCACTGCTGCAAAATGAAATGCTCGTTCTACTACATGCGGGCCTACTAAAACAGATCAAAGAAATACGTGCAATAAAAATGACAGAACTATTAGGGCATAGCTACTGCACGTTTCCAGAACGACAGTCACTATTGGCACAAAGTAGCAGTGATCTTAGCCGGACGTTTACGCGCGCTAAGACACGGCGACGCACTAAATGGCAGCAATAATAGCTTATTCAGTTTGGCTACTGCGTTTACATAATAGTCGATGTTTTAGGTCGACCCGATCAGCGATGCGTGTTAAGATAGGCTGCGCCTACTCTACATTAATATTTAGGCCGAAAACAATGAGTAAACATAACTCCCGTACCAGCAGTTCCGCTAGAAACAAACAGTCAGAAAAGCAACATGTAAAAAAATAAACTTAAAATATCAAGTAAAGTTAATCAGGCAATAAATTATATCTCGCTTTTATTACTATCAAACGATATTCTTTTTTCATATAGACAAACTTTAACTTGCCTACCCGTTTGCTGATTTTAAAACGATGTTTGAGATTGCACTAATAATAGTTTTCGGTGGTTCCTCTTTTATGTTGTTTCTCTGAGAATCTGCTTAGTTTGCCTGATAATTTTATAACTGGGAATTTGAGATTACTGTGTAGATGACAGCTAAGTATGCCTTGTGTGCATGCAGCTGTAGGGCTTATTTTTGAGCAAATTAATGTTTTAATATGTTACACTTTTAATGCAAACATTACAAAAATACACATACTTCATTTAATATAGGCTAGTTACACTGTACAAAAAATAATATTTACAAAAATAAAAAATAATCATACTATATTGCAACTGTCATTTCAAAGCAGCCGGCTTGAGTTATAACTGAGTACAAGAAACAGTTGAAGTCAGGTCTCGGCTCTGGCCACTAGTAAAGTTCACGAAGGTCGAACGTGGCTGTAATGATAACGACGCGAAAACAGCCTACAGCATGAGCAGATCATACGTTTACAGTTTTCAGCTAGGCTACAAACGCTTTAGTAGCAGTTCTTCCATCGCGTGACAATGTAACGACTGGAAGAGACTCAGTCACGACGCAGAAGTGACTCAGATATCGTCCGTGTCGTCGGCGTCGAGCGAAGACGTCGAAGACACGGAGTCAAGCTCAGTCCTCCAAGTCGTGAACAGTCTGACAAGCTGTGCGGCGGTAGGACGGGCGGCTGGACTGGCTTCCCAGCAGCTGCGGAAGACGTTCCGGTAGCGTCGGTCCGGAGTGCGTGCTGGCGACACGTCACTGACGACGGATGACGGACGAGGGACAGTGACCGAGCGACGACGACGCTGTGCCGGCGACGTGTCGGGTCGGTCATGGTACGCGACGACGGCGAAGATGACTGCATGCCCGTCCCGACCAGCGTACGGCGACGAGACCTGACTGCGTAGCTGCCATAGCGTCACCCCGAGCGAGTAGACATCGGCCGCCGGCGATACCGCTGCACCGCGGAACAGTTCCGGCGCCCTGTAGGCAAACGTGCCGCTCAACGTCGGCGAGCCACGTCGACGCGACGACTGCGAACCTCCAGACCGCTGCACAGCTACAGACCTCCTCACTGTGTCATCGTCATCACGGCAGGCTGACGGCAGGCGCTGCGAGCAGCCGAAGTCGGTCAGCTTACAACGGTCAGACTCGGTCACGATGATGTTAGCGGGCTTCAAGTCGAGGTGAACAAGTCCACGGCGATGGATATACGACAGCGCCGCCGACACATCGTGCCCGTAGCTGTTCAGACCACACACAGACATCACGTTACAACACCAGCCAATATTAGCATCTTATTATCAGTCTGCGGCTGCAGTCGTAGGCCTACAATAACAACCTACGCCAGACAACTTGGTGCCATGCCAATTAGCTGACACTTCCGCAGCCAAAAAAATGCCAAAAAACACGAAAACCCCCTTTTAGAATTTAAAATTTAAAATCATTCAAGATCATCTACATTCAATACTGAAAATTTCATACGCAGGTTGTCTTGGTTTGTCTCCAGCCATTTCGCTGCAATTCACTCTTGAAAAACGTGTCGCAGCCCGAAATCGGGAAAAAATCACTAAAGCTCGTATTTGAAGGTTCAAGGTCATTCAAGGTCATCGATGTTGACATTCCTAAAAGCTCGTTGCCAGTGCTTGTTATATGATAAGCAGCATGTCTGTGCCTATTTGCAACCATTTTTACTCGCGAGAGCTAGCATAGCTATAGCGCGTATTAGCTACGGTAATTGTGTCCGGCTGTCCATCTGTCCGTCTGTCCGTCACGACCCGGTACCAGCCCAAGACCAGGTGAGATATATTTTGGATTATCACCATATGATAGCCTATTGTCTCTATTATCTCGCGACAAAATTTCATCTCTCTGGGTTAAGAGGATCCCCTCGAACGAGGGGGCGAAAGAGGGGGCACCCCCTTTAAAAAGCGTTATTTTACCGCTAGGTGAAAATAATTGCAGATAGGCACAGACATGCTGCTTATCATAACAAGCACTGGCGTTGAGCTTCTTAGAAATGTCAATATCGATGACCTTGAATGACCTTGAACCCACAAAATAGCGGGTTTTAGTGAATTTTTCGCGATTTCGGGCTGCGACATGCATTTCAAAAGTAAATTGCGCCAAAATGGCTAAAGATAAACCAAACCAATTTGGGTATGAAATTTTTAGCATTGAATGTAGACTTTAGCAGTCCAAATCCGAACCCTCTACGTTTAAGAAGGGTTGCACAAGCGGGTATCAAAGAGGGGTCTCCTTCTAAAAAGTGGTTATTTATCCGTTGTCGGTTTGTCTAACGTGAAAATAGTTGCTAATATGCACAGACATTTTGCTTATCATAACAAGCATTAGCGACGAGCTTCTTATAAGTGTTAACACTGATGGCCTTAAACGACCCTGAACCCTAAAAATATTGGTTTTTAGTAAAAATTTTTTTGATTTTTGGTTGCAAAAAAGTGAATTGCGACGAAATGGATAAAGATAGGCCAAGATTACTTGCGAACAGAAACTGTTATAGGCTCTAGCGCGTCTCATAAGCATTAGCTCAGATTTCTTGTTACGTTAGACAAGCCAATAACGGTAGAATAACGCCTTTTTAAAGGGGTGGCCCTTTTTTGCCTCCTCGTTTGCGGGACCCCCTTATCTAGCGGCGTGAAATTGTCACGAAATACTAGAGACATTACGCTATCATATGGTGAAAACACGAAGTTTCTGTCACCTGGTCTTGAAACGGTACCGGGTTGTGACAGACAGACAAACAGACAGACGGACAGACAGATTTACCATAATACGCGCTATGCTACCTCTCGCGCGTAAAAACAGTGCAGACGAGCTTCTTAAGTATGCCAATATCGATGACCTTGAATGACCACAAACCCCTTAAAATAAAGTTTTATTGAATTTTTCGCGATTTCGGACTGCGACGCACATTTCAAGAGTGAATTGCATCGAAATAGTTGGAACTAAACCATGACAATCTGCACATGAAATTTTCGCCCGTAAATGTAGATTTTAGCAGTCCAAGTCCCGACCCCCTACGTTCAAGGATGTCTGCGCACGTGGGTGTCAAAAAGGTGTACCCCCTAAAAAGTGGTTATTTTGCTGCAATTGGCTCGTGTAGCGTAAGAACGGTTGCAGATAGGCACAGACATGTTGCTGCTTATCATAACAAGCACTAATGACGTGCTTTTTAATAATATTAACAACCCTGATCTTGAATGACCTTGAATTTCCAAAATAAAGGGTTTTAGTGATTTTTTTGGCGATTTTTGGCTGCAAAGGAGTTAATTGCGACGAAACGGATAAAGATAGACCAATATCACCTGCGAACATGAACTGCTATAAGCTCTCGCGCATCTCATGAGCATTAGCTCAGGTTTCTTGTTACTCTGTTCATCGCAGATACTATTAAGGACTTTTTATTTTTACAGCGAAATCGTTTACGACATCAATAATTATCTATCAAAAACCGCTCGTATTTGCTTTTAGCGAAAAACGTGCTCGTGTAAAATGATGAATAATAGCGAACTTTAGACGCCGAAATGCATGGCGACGAAATGACTTACTTCACTCGTCGACGGAGACCAAGCGTGTGCGGACAGTTGTCGATGACGGACTGAAGACTGCGATGTCCGGCGAATTCCATCACGATCGCAGGAATCCTATCGACCATCGGGTTTTCGTTGTCGTCGCACCTGTCATCCGGGTGTCGGGCGCAAGTCCAGCCTGTCGCCAGCACGCTCACCAAGTTAGCGTGACGCAGACGCACCAGAGCAGACTCCGCTAGGAAACTGTCGCTCGTCGACGTCTCACCCGAGCAGCGAGGCATCTTAACGGCCACGCGCCGCCGACCGACCGCACACTCCAGCTGAGCGTCGTAGACACGACCGAAGCCGCCGGTGCCGAGCTGACGTCCCAGTCGCACTCGGCACAGCTCAGCGCCATCGTCCCCGCGGATCATCCTAGTCGTCGTAATGGTCGAGGACTGGTCCTCGGCCGTTGTCCACTCGTCGTAGTCGCTGGACGTAGAGCTCGCAGCTGAACTCACAGAACTCTGCAACTCGTCGACGTCGTCGTAGTCCGAGTCCACGAACACTTCATCGTCGTACTGCAAACTACACAGCTCCGTGCTCCGACGATCTACTTTCTCAACGTCTCTCACATCGATCAAACCCATTTCTATCTATATATCTCAAATTCCCTAAAATTACGTGAATCGCGTCAAGCTCAGATTCAGACTGACGACAATTCAGCCGTCGTCAACGGTTATGTAGCACGCACCTGGCTGACAGACTGGGCGACCGATCGGCTTTGTCTAGCCGGCGTCTCGCGACGTGGTTTTCACGGCTGTCTGTGCCTGGAACAGTCATCTGACCTCGCTCGCCGTTCAGTCGGCTAGCCGGGTTCAATGCAGCTTTAGCAGACGGCAAACGACCGCCGGCAGGACAGACGGACGGTCTACTATCGGGTGCTGTAACCACGTCCGACTGACGGCGTACGGTAGTTGAGGTGTCGTCGACAAGCGTTCGAGACTCGTTCTACCGTGAGTCGTGGTTCTAGGCAGTCGGCTGAATGCATTCGCCAGGGCACTCTGATTAGCTTTCTGGCTTTAATTGATCATCACTCAAGTTTTGTTTTACAGACAAACTTGATTTGATTTTCATTTTGCTGAGATCTATCTATATCACGTGTGTTTTTGAAAAAAATGCGATGCAGTATATCGACACGTATTCGGTAACCTGGTTGCTGATTGATTGACGGCTAGTATCTCGCTACCGGGCGTGATAACACCGCGGTGTAATGACATTCTGTTTAAGGTGTTAAGTCGTTATCGCTCAGTGCAGCATTTCACACGGCCCGCCACCGGCCTGTCATATCCAGCAACGCACGTGTCACGGCAGTGTCAACACCATAATTACACCGTAGGCCTATAGATACGTTACTGTTTGTTCTTGCAGCTAATTCTGTGTCTGTGCTGTTAGCTGAACAAAGCTCAGACAAAGTTCTTATTTTCCGATAATGCACATATCATCACAGTTGAGTAATGTCGTGCAGAACAACTGTAGCTAATGCTTGAAACGAAACAGATAGACCTACATCACACAACATGCTTTTCCGGACAGAGTAGTAATTAGTAAAAATTATTGTGATACTGCGTGCATAGACGTTAGCAGCCAGCAGATGGAGTCGCGGTTAGGACGACTAGTTTGGTGCTCTGATTGGTCAGCGGCGCTCGGCGCTGGCTGTTCAGCATTCATCAGAATTAAACTGATGAACTTCCGCAACAAATTAATAATTACTATCTTTACATGCATCGTTAACAAAAATATATAAATTACAGTACATACAGTATTACTATAACATGGTAAGACTATTAATACAAAAGCAGATAGATTATGTTCGCTTTTCATTAAGGCATGGAAATAGTAATTTTTATTGCAGTGAAATTGGATCAACTCGTTAAGTCAGATGAAGTGGGATGGCAAAACAACAGTTCAGTGAATGTGTTTACGGCTCTGCGATGCTAGCTAGTCAGTCGAGGGATCAACCACGCAGCAAATAGCACTCGGCGGTACTACGAGCTTTTATCCACGACGACGACGACGACGTCCATGAGCGTTGCATGCCGCTAGCCTGAGGGAGGCCTTAGATCAACGACGTCGGTGGTCGGCGGCGGACCAGTTACAGCAGTAGCGACGACGGACGGGGTCAGTGAAGCGACGTCGTGACACCACCAGTCTGTCACGCTAAGAGTACCTCGGTCGCACATTAATGTCGTCGACTGCGCGATCTACTGCTGCAACTGTCAAACAGTCGGACACTAGTCGACGCTACTGCTGCGGTCGGTCGACGACACAGTCGCTTTAATATATACCGGCGCAAACGAAATACGCGGTGTGAGTATCCACGACACTCATCTTCGTTTTGTCGAAAACTTCTGTAGAAAAACAAAAAGTCAGCTGTCGCTAGAATAGCCGACTGCAATAATTGTCAGTAACCTTCAAAGTCATCCAAGGTCGATAATTTTCATCTTATATGAAAAGACGTATGCCACTTTTTATTACTGATTGATCAATAGTAACCTTGGCCCTATCTCTCAACGTTTCCGAGATACGGACACTTATAGTTTGAAACTTTCTATTGAAAATTGCGGCCAAACCGCTGCAGATAGAGACATCGTTACTATTGACAGCCTATAAAAAGTCGCCAGCACCTTATCCGATAGCACCATCGCCGACCCCCTACGATTTACCGTTTAGCCACAATGCCGAACAATTGGCATACCATAGTGCGTTATAACCTTCTAAGGTCGCCCAAGATCAATAATTTTCATGTCATTTAAAAGCCAATATGCAACTTCTTATTAGTGATCAATGGCAATCTAAGCTTTATCTCGCATCGTTTAGCTACATACATCCGTTACAGACAGAAAGGCAGACGACGATGACTACGACAGACGACAACCGTACATCTCGACCGTTACGTAAGTTCGGTCAGCTAAAAAAATAACATCTTTTACTGGTCGATTACTAGACAGGCTGCAAACATGTGCGTATAGCACTTATTTTTTTAGCGTATTACATACCGCGGTATTTCGGCATGTTTCTCGATATCGCGCCTCTCTAGTCGTCTTAGAGCGGTCGGAGATAATTTCATGCGATAGCCGCTGGTCGTCACGCCTAGCTAGCTAAACGATGTATCCCGTCATATTTGCAGCACTGTTCGACGACGACCTTGCTTGGACGTCGCCAAATCAGCGCCGGTCAGGCATCGCCATGTAATTAGATTTACAGCATCAATAATCTCCATTATCAACACGCCGCAGTCACGTTTCCTATCGACCTGACCATTACGGTACCGAGTCGTGTGAGATCAGTGATCATAAGCCCGTTTTCATTGCCTGCCACTCGCCCGTGCAATGCACGAGGTGCATGCTGATTAATAGCTCCACGTTAAATTATGAAAAGTTAACGAAGTCAAAGTGCTGAAATATTGTCATTGCTATACACAACGTTGCTCGTTATAACGCCAATACGATGAATGCATCCGTCGAAAAAGTTAACAGTTTTACGTCACAAGGTCTTTCCGTCTGTTTATTTGTCTGTTTTTCGGCTGAACTACTTAATAAGCTCACAATGCTTTAGCGAGTTTTTGTTTCATATGAATACATTTATGATCACACTAAGTTTTAATATGCAACAAACAGCAACAAAGTAACACGAAAGTCATGCGCATGTTATATGCATGCAGGACTCGAAAATTTGATTGAAAACTTACGCTTTTGGGTAAACCTAAGAACCTCAAAAGTCTACATTTTTAGGTTTTTAAATTTTATCTGTTTACTTGATCTAGCTGATATAATTGTTACTAATTAGACTAATGCACACTGTCATAATTTATGAAAAAAACAATATAACAAGAAAAAATGTGTAAAAATGTTCTTCCGCAGTCGTAGTTACAGGTTCGACCTTATTTGTACACTAAAACGTCCCCTCCACCCAAAACAAGCTGTTAAAACTTTTTTCAAAAACTTAAACCCTGGACTTTTTCTTCAAAACACTTATGCACAATGCACGTAAAAGAAAACAGCAAGACTTTAAAATTATTCGTAGCCCATCACAACATGTTGCTATCGTTACTAAAACTGTCGTTGCAGAGGTGCAAACAGTTGCTGAGACGATCGCTCTGTGTAAATAGTACATGCAAACGTCATAAACAACGACTCTGCAAATTCAAGCCAATCAGAACGATGGAGATCGCACGTATGCATATTCATGTTGCATGAGATTACAGCAACAAGTTAGCGCAACGGTTTCACCAACAATGCCTTCGCGGCGTTTTTCGCATGTTACGCGACATACTCAAGCATGTAACGTAAACTCAACAAAATTTAACAAACTTCCTAATTACAGCTCACATATATAAATATATTCACATATATCATATGTTTCTTCAATCATGGTATATGTGCGCACATTACAAAATATACCTCAACTGCACGCTGAAGTAAAACTGCTGGTAGTCTTGTGCAATTGCAGGAATTAAAATAAACACATTTCATAACATTTAACAACAGACACAACTGAGAGTTGGCAAATAAAATATGGAAATGTTTTTGAAACAAAGCACTATAAGTAATTTGGTCTGCAATTTACCAGCTGTTAACTTGGGTTTACCGTATGCATAATAAAAATCTACGTGGTAGTTAGGACGGTAGCCCAATTGTTTAAATAAACTCCCTGTATGCATGACTATAAGGCTGGAATTCAACAGAGCCTCAGCGCTATAACAGTCCTAGCCGATGTTGTTCTTCCTTCAGCAGTGAAAAATAAGAGTTCACGATAGTTCACAGACCCAAGGAAAAGCAGCATCAGATCGGTACAATATAATGATATTTGCAAACAAATATGAACGACAAACAGATTATATTGCCGATCACTTAGGCCCAATTTTCACTAGTTTGACTTGTTGTGTATTTGTTAGACAATAAGGCGCACGACAAGCTGTACAACTTGTCGACATGTCAAGGACGTATATGCCTTCGATTTGACATTCGATTCGTGGCATACAAGTTGTTGTGGATTTCCTGTAAATTTTTGATTTGCTTTAAGTTTGTCGTGCAGCATGTTGTACAACAAATCCGCAGCATATCGAAGCAAGTGGAGGTTGGGTGTCTAGAGCGTGTCGTCGTCGGTGGTTAGCTGGATGACTGGTATCCTACGGGAAGTCGTCGTGCCACTGCGTCGCTGAGACGTTATTGACATAGCTACCGGTTGTTCGACGTCTGCGCTCGCATCGTCCTGTGTCGGCGGTAAATTGCTTCTAGATCCCAACGCCGTTTGTCCAGTGCCCGCTAGCTGACGGTCGTCGGACGGAGACTGTTCCGTGGACGTGGACGTGGACGCTCGTCGTCTGTCGCTGTCTGTCGCGTGGATCGTTGCCGCCGTCACGTCGCTCGTCAGTCGACTGCAACCTTCACTGCGTCGACGTCCACCGCGCTCTGACGAGTAACCGCCGGTCAGCGAGGTTGACGCTCGCGGGTCAAAGAACATGTCGACCAGTAGATTCTTGTGATTGAGCAGTGGCGACGTGGTGGCAGTGTTTGGCGCAGTATGGGAGGCATAGTGGCGCGGCGGTTGACCGTTCCCGTCGCTTGGCAGCGTCTCGACCGACGTCAACGTCGACGACGCTTGTTCATCAGCAGCAGCAGCGCGACGTCGAGCGGCGCGAGCTGAGACTGGCGAACGTGACACGCGACTGCGTCGACCTGCAGGGCGCGATGAGCGCGCGTGCACGCTCAGCGTGTGTTTGATGTCGTAGGTTGGATCGTGGCGCAGAAACTCGTTGAAGATGGCATTGGAGCGCTCGTCGATACTGTAGTCTCGCTGGATGCGGATGAACGAGTTGCGTGAAGATGAAACTCCGCTGCCGCCTGCCGACGAACCAGACGCGACGTGCGTCGTGCGCAGAAGCCGAGAGAACAGCGACGGCTTCGTGGTTGTCGTTGTAGTAGTAGTCGTTGTTGTTCCCAGAGCAACGCGTTCGCTCAAGTTCTCCGGCGCAGTATCAGCATCGGTGCCGCGTCGATGCGGCTGATGATTTCGATGGTAGTGGTGGTGATGACGGTGTTGCGTCACTTTGTAGTCTACCACCGGGTCGCCGACAGCCACGCTGTCGTGTATCTCTATATCCTGTCGGTCGCACCTATACTGAATGCGCTTGCGCTGTGCGGCCTTGTTGTGTCGTGTGTGTTCGCTGCGAACGTTGTCTGCCGAGCCGGAAGCAGCAGCGGTCTCAGCAACGGCAGTGGTTGACAGCGGTACAGGGATCGAAGGACTGACGGCCGCTGAGTGCTGTTGTATCTGCTGCACGCTGACGACGCCTGTCGGAGCAGCAGGTGTCCTTACGTCATCACAAGATGTCGTCGTCATCGTCGTCGTTGTTATCTGATCCTCGTAGATGACGTTTGCTGACGAGTCGAGAAGAGAATGTGACGCAGACTGGCGGCGGAACTCGCGCGCCTGTCCAAGCGACTGCTGGGCCTCCAGCGACCGGTAGCCGCTGTCACCTCGCAGCTGTTCCAGACGATGCCCTCCGCCATGTCCATCACTA
>Ga0056128_1005053_pt1 | contig 16561 bp, 5 predicted proteins | sample WorMetLIZISLAND2_FD_71113 | JGI IMG/M metagenome (GOLD analysis project Ga0056128, IMG submission 71113) | Marine gutless worms symbiont microbial communities from Max Planck institute for Marine Microbiology, Germany - Olavius geniculatus... ... | reverse complement strand
TTAAACAATTAGCAAGCTATCAATAAATTACTTTAAAACAATTTAAAATGACAAAGATGAGATATGACAGCGGCATATTTTATAGCCTACGTTGCTCGGTAATTAGTGGCAATAAATGCCGAGTGCGGCCGGGGGCGTTATCGATCGCTCGGTCGGTCATTCCGCATTCCGCAAATTACCCACCATTCCGCAGCCTACTTCCGCAGATTTTGTTCCGCAAATTACTTTCCGCATTCCGCATTTCCACAAATTACCAACACCCGTAATCTGCGGACTAAAAACTTGCGGATCATTAATGCAGACCAGTGTGTATATTGCGGACTACTAAAGTGCAGACCACAACGCAATCCAACAACTTAGTGAAACATTTTTCTAATGTACTATTGTTACTATGTTCTTCTATCTCTGCAAATAATGGATTCACAGTAGTTTTTATTACAATTTAAACATACGCTCTTTCAGATTACATGAAAATCATTGACCTTGGATGATTTTGAAGGTTACTGACAACCAGTACGGTCGGCTATCTTAGCGACAGCTGGGCTTCTTGTTTTCGTTTTATTCACATTTTATTTACATTTTTTAGTTTTATAAAAGTGATGTATTTTACACCTGTGCTCGCTGATCGAAATTGATTGAATGTCGAAAAGTTTGTACGCAGGTTTTACTGGTCTGTCTGTAGTAATTTTGGCACATTTCGCTCTTGAAATGTGTGTTGCAGCCCAAAATTGCCGAAAGAAGTCAATAAGACCATTATTTTAGCATTCAAGGTCATCCAAGGTCATTGATTTTGGTGCTAATCGAAAGCCAGTGTACAATTTCTTATTAGTGATTAATAGTAACCTAGGTGCTATCTCACACCATTTTTGAGATATGGCGACTTACTGGCTAAAAATCGCAAATTTTTTCCACCCTTTCTCATTTAGCACTGTTGTTTGGGTGACCCCTTTCAAATTTATGGAAGGGCTTTATGGGGTGTTTACATGATCCAGCAAACGTCCAGCAATTCACGTGTATTTTGAATACATTTGCTGGAAGTTTGCTCTACATTTGATGGATCGTGTAAACACGCTATTACTGATCGTGAAACTAAAGTCTTCCAGGCAGTGGACCTGAAGATTTGTTTATCTTAGCTTGCACTGTTTTGACTGATCCACCTGTGTGACAGATGGACAGACGGACATATGGACAGAACTGCGATGGCTAAGATGTGCTACAACAGTGCCAGCTCGCACACGTAAAAATGAGTGGAAATATTATGTGAGTTACTTTTGCACAAAGAATAGGCATTCTTTTATGTAATGTTGCAGTTTAGCCTCTTAAATTGATAAGCTCTGTGTACAAGCTACAAGATCATGTTTGTGGCAACTCCTAGCCATCTCAGGTGTAAGCTGTCTATAGTCTTCACTCTTCTGTTTGGGGCAAGGGGTTAGGTTTAGAGCATGAGAGGTTTTGTCTACATTAAATAGCATCTGCCAAATGCAATTCTTTTGACCAACCTAACATTGTGTGTGTTGCATACCTCTTAGCTCGTATTTTTTAAAGTAGACTACCAAGTAGTATAAATGTTATGTAATGTTATATGAATAAATTACTTTTAGTGTGTGTTCCGGTTTGTGCAGTAGTTGGCAAACTGTTTGTTCCAGATATTAGTAAGCCTGCAGGTGAAAGTTCAAATATAGTATATAATGACTAACTGCTTTCAATGTTCTCTGACTGCATCCTCGCTCATAGCATTTTTCATCTTTCTCTGTAAGTGTTTTGTCATTTTCAGACATTTTTGTTTTTTTTCGCAACACAGGCCATCTTCTGTCTTGTAAATGGAATTTCTTCTGATTTTTATTTTTTGTCTGCCACGTCACAGATTGACTGCTCCATTTTCTTATAATTTGTACTTTGTTATTCTTAGATTATATTCCATATTGCGTAAGATGACGTGGTTTTCATCTTCATACAGTGTCAGTTGTTTTTAGTATGTGCTGCATTGTTTAGAATCACAATTCATTTCATGTCATGTTTGTTTTTGCAGTCATGTTCGTGCTCACTGGGAGAATTAATAAACTGGATCAGCAATGAATGTGTTTCACATGAACTGCAGAAATTTGCGGTCACTTGGTGTCATGCTAGCAATAGTTGTGTGCATTTACGTTGTCCTGAATGTTGCCTATATCAATTTCAGTGATTCGTTATCGTCAGTGGATATAAGTGAAGACAGGCTTAATGTTGAGTCGGTTAACTCGGTTTCTGCACACCTGAAGTTTGGCACACCAGATACAAATGGAAAAGTTGAGGTTGTAGTTTCACTGGATGCTGAGCAATTGGCAAAGTTGCTGGGAAACAGTGATCTGAGTGGCGTTTACGGTGAACAAAAGAAGCAAAGCATTGCAGAAGTTGCTGATAACCGGATTGTGATAAACAGCAGTTCTAATCGGCTGCCGATGAACGTCAGTTATATTTTGTATAATTCAGCATTGTGTACTGGACTTGCATCTTCAGGACTTTCATGGGTCATAGCCATCCATTCCACACCAGAACAGTCTGAACGGCGTCAGTTGCTCCGTGAAACGTGGGCTAGCACTTCGCTGTTTCGGCAAAATGTTTTCCAGAGATTTTTTATGATGGGGCGAGCAAGTGATACTCAGCAAGAGAGCATACAGGCAGAGTTTGAACAATATCGTGATATAGTTCAGGGCGATTTCGTCGACGTTTCTCGTAATGCGACGCTGAAAGGTCTGCTAGCGCTACACTTTGTTGCACGTTATTGCACCAGTGCAAAATATTTCATCAAAGCTAACGATGATACGTTTCTTAACATTTTTTCGATGATGCAGCTTTTCGAGACATCTGCTAAGTACCAACACACAGTGATATGTCCACTGTGGAAAGAAAATACAATGCCGATACTGCGCAATCCGAAGGAATGCATGCAGTGGTGCGTTGCAGACGATGAATTGCCCGGTCGAACTCACTTTCCGCAGTATTGTGCCGGTCTTTTGTTTGTCTTGTCTCGTGAACTTGTGCCTGCGTTATGTTCAACATCACTCACGACACCATATTTCTGGATTGATGACGTCTATATTACAGGTTTGTTGATGCCAGAAGTGTCTAAGAAATTTCACGGCATACATTACGTTGATCTTATTACAAACTTTACTCTCATCGAAGGAGATATCGATGCTGAATATCAGGACAGTAGGAAGTCTCGTCACTTTGCGATTGCTAAAATTCGGGATGGTGACATCTACAGAAGGGTCTGGAAGGCTGTCTTTAACCGTCTTTCTCCATCACAGTTTAAGATGCTTAGTGATGCTGCTATTGCGCAGTATACCTAAGTCAAGCAGTGATGTAATATTGTACAATGTACAGCGTGTATGAAAATGAAATAATTAGTATTGCTGCTCTTTTGTGCTTTTTATATGACCATCCATCCACTTTACTGTTGTGTATGGGCTTTTGAATTGAACACAAAAGGACGTATAAAACCAAAATTGGTCTAAACTTTCCCCAGGCAGCCGGAACCATTGTCCAAATTTTTAGTTAAAAAGGTTAAAGCTCACGGTCACCCAATGTTAACGTCAAGAAAATGATACATACTTAGCTTAGGCCTACACGTTCAAATAGATTATGGGTGGCAGGTCATGCACCGACACAGAATGGTTCTAACGATTGTAGGGCCTAGTTGAGTTCTTCAACTGGAGGGATGGATGGCCGCATTCATGTCGCCACTAGGCGTCGACGTCTTTGCTTGTATACAGGGTGTGGCAAAATAAGTAGCCCCCTAAAGTTTTTCACTGTTTTCTCAGCAACCGTTTGGGATTTTAATGTGAAATTTTACAGCTTTATTTATTGAAACATTCTACATCTATTCGCCAAGAAAAACAACGAAATTATAGACCTTTTAACATGACCGCCTACGACTTTTTAGCATTAAAAATGTTTAAGCTAAAAATGCTATTTGATTTTTAAAAACTGGTTACAACGCTACTGCCGATGACGTCACAGTGACGTTTTGATAAACAGTAATTTGTTTTGTTTATAAATTATTACTTAATTATCGTTCTTTTAAATCAATCGCCGGCTGCCCACCGGGTTCATCTTCCAGCAGGATGGCACGCCAGCACACACAGCGTGCAGCGCACGGAATGGGCTGCAGGCCATCTCTCCAGATTTCATCACAAAGGACCAGTGGCCTCCAAATTTGCTGAATATAAACCCAATGGACTATCGCATGTCGGGTGCAATGTTGGAAGCTTACTGCAAGCTTAAAACAAAGCCGAAAACAATCGCCGAAGTCAAGGAAGCACTTTAGGTTATCTGGGGCAACCTGCCAGGCTGCCACAAGGACCAATCGACAAGGCTGTGAAAGACTTATCAAAGTAAGCGACTGAAGGCTTGTGTTGGAGCTTGGAGCTGGTGGTGGACACTTCAAACATTCACATTAACAATGAAATTCTGGCATTTGATCATCAGTTAACTCTGTTGTTTCAACGATGTTATTTCATTGGTGTAGTAGCTTGTACATTTTTAATGCTGAAAAATCGATAGGCAGTCATGTTAAAATGTCTATAACTTTGTCATTTTTCAAGAGATTCAAATTATACGTGGCAGTTGGATGTAAAAGGTTTAATTGAATACAATTGTAAAATTTTAAATTAAAATTCCAAACGGTTGCTGAGAAAACAGCAAAAAAACTTTAGGGGGTTACTTTTTTTCTGCATCCTGTATAACTGCCTGCATTTTATAGTCATTCCAGGTTAGCTACATTCCCAAAAGGTAAGTTTTTGGTAATTGCTGCAACATATTTTTAACAATGCTGCATGCCATTTCTGTTGCATAAACAATAGCGTATTAAAGGGATGTGAATGTGGTAAGCACTACCTTTCTATAATATAATGTAATGTGATATTAGTGCATCTTGCAGAATGAATCTTGAATGTCTTGGTAAGCTTTTTATAGAATTTAGTTAGCTATGTTTTTGATGATGTAATTATGCTGATCTTTATTTCAATCGTGATATTTTTGTGCAAATTTTGTATTAGGCAGCATTACTGTGTATTACCTTAGCATAGTCACTGGTTTCATAAGGTGCGTACAGAGCGATGTAACTGAACTGAACTGAATTGACGTAGTGGCGTTGGTGGCCTACGCGACTACGCTCACATGTGTCAACCAAAGACCAATGGGCTTGCCCTGCTTGCTCGTTGGTCATTTTGTCAAAAACTAAGCCGTGTTAGTTCAGTTTGGTTACATTGCTCTGTACGCGCCTTTAGATTTTCTTTATCTGTTCATCTCATGTTTGTCACAGTGATGAACCTTGCTAAAGTCGTTTCTCATTTGGCAGCAACACGTAACTTGACGTAAGCTTTCCCTAGTAACACTACTAGAGAGGGGCCAAATTCTTTAACTGGAAGGAGTGGTCAAAGTAGAATTGAAGAGGTGGAATAACTCTACTTCCTTTCTCCTTCTCTCTTTTTCCCCTCCTGTAATTTTTTTGCCTTTTTCCCATCTCTTTTTGCCCTCACTTTCCACCTTCCCCTTAGCAGTAGGCCCTGTAAAATATAGCTAGAGGAGATGGGGAGTGCTGTGAGATCCCCCAGTGGGTCAGAGGTGAAGCCCTAGCAGAAATCGAATTTGGTGCATTCTAGCCTTAAATACTGACATCTGGTTGGTGGCACCCTTTTTCACTAATTTTCCCAAGTTATTTGACTTATTACTTACGAGGTTGTGGATTCAGTCACATCACACATAACTAGGATGTGATTTAATGGAATAACTCCTAGGTCGACTCAGCCTTCTACTTTCCGTGGGACGGTAAAATGAGCAGTAACTCATTTATATGGGTTACGAAAGGTGGTGACCTAAGTACAGCTGACTGGGGCTGCCTAGCCGGCCTCTGCGTTAGCCTGTGTCTGCAGGCTGCACGTGGTGGTCGTGTGGCTGGCGGCTTGGGTTAGTGACGAAAAGCGCATTAAAGGCGTTGTACGCGAGATGCGCTATATAAATTGACACCTTTACCTTTAATGCTGTCCTATTATCCCATATGCAATATGGTCATTCTGATCCGACTGATTTCAGCATGCAATTGGTGCTTAACCTTTAAATTCAAGTGGAGTAAATATACAGACTGAAAATAGGAAGTGTGGAAATGCAGTGCTTTTGCGTCTTTCCTTAATTTCACCACTGGGGAAGGGGAATTTGGGGTCAGAGGCTCAGAGGCCCCAGTGAAAATATTGCGTTAAGTTGCAGCCACTGTACGTGATGTGGCAGAGCGTCTGGTGTATAGCGCCAAACAACTTTGGTCTTTGTTATCGTTACTAATCAGAATTTGTTTACTGCGTTTGCTAGTGAATTGTGGTATAATGACAGTGTGATACCGATAGTTGTGATTAGCGAGTTCATGTGTGTATATAGAGACCTGTGTTGACGTGTTTTTCTACGATTCTAATCGTTTGCTTGATATTCCTGTGCTTGATAATCAGTGTTTTGTATTTGCGATTGTGTTTTCTTTGCTAGAATTGCTGAATTTGATTAGCATACTGTACTTGCAAAGTTGTAGGCCTAAATCAAAATAACTTAAATAATAATAAGTCCTTGGGGGTCCGTAGACCCCTCCAGCCACCCCCCCCCCTAAATGACGCCTGCGCATAATGGTGTGTGACAAGAAAGTTGTTTTGCTTGTAACAGTAATGAAGTATTTTAGAAGTCATCGTTACTTGCTAAATAACTGTCATGAAGAGACTATACTTTACCTCTTTTTGTTTTGTTTGTGGCAACTTAACTGTAGTATGTGCTTTGGTTGATTGACAGTGGCATGTTTAGGGGGCCATACACATATTTGATTTTCGATATTTCCAAATTTTAGAAAAGTGGGCAGATTTGCCACTTCCATTGACTGTCCATACGCTACAATTAGTGCCTCTGCGTCAGGACTTGACCTCGCTAGGGGCCCCACCTTCAGAGTCCAGGCCCCGCTTACCACTACCCCTTTGCCAAATCCTTACTTAATACTATGCCATTGTTTATTGATGTGTTGAACATTTCGTTTTGATCGTAAGTTGGCCAGTAATAGTATATGCGACTAAAGTGAAATCTGGTGAATTTTGCCTATTTTTGGATTTCAAGGTTGTTCGAAGTCATCAATGTTTGCTTATTTCATTAATGGTTTTTGAGATTTACCCTGTTTGCGTTAGTTGTTTTAATCATTTTATGTAGAATAACGATGTTACGTGTATTTTCTATCTAAAAGCGTTCACTTATTTTATGCGAACTGTAGGCCTAATTATTAAATTGCGTTCCTGTTCTAAGTTTTGCATGTTTCCACTAGGAAGTCAAACGTCAGTCTCGCCTTACAAGTCTCTCGCTGTATATGTCTACCACGTAATTACTTGCTGACCGTGCTGAACTAATAAATGTTACTATTGCACTCGTATCGCAGTCACGTCAACTTCAAGTGGCGTCAGCATTACCTCCGTCAAACACAACTGCAATGCGAGACATTTATGATACAGGAAACAAAATTAACGTTTAATGTTGCGTATGGCCTACGGCTAACAAAAACATTTTAAAAGTTGTACAGTTACTGTTGAAAATTTTACTAGTTAAAGTGGCAGCAGATTTGTAAAAGGTACGTAGCGCATGCTTTTGTGTTTTCCAGAGTAATCACTAAATGCAGAAGTGCATGTCAGATAAAGAAAAAAGAGTCAAGTCTTCCTATAGCGGCCACATCCCTGTGAAACATTCCATGAATCCACGACAATTTTCTACGTCACAGTTGACAACCGCACTCTCTTGCGCCACAGATTAAGTAGCCTAACTTATCTGTAGTTTTTGACAAAGAAAAATTTTGCACGGCTCCACTTTGCCTAGCGCGTTATCCCTACAAAACCCAAGCAATAAAAACATGACCTGTAGGCCTATGTGACATTGAAGTTCAGTAGGACTTGTAGGCCTATGCCACCTAATTAGGTATGTTAAAAGTGAAACTTTAAGGCGTCGGTCTACAGCTGTCCAACTTTCAGCTGTCGGCAAACGACAACTCATCAGTCCGTGCTCAGTAAGCTGTTCCCGGGATATGAGACCGGCAGATGAACCAGCAGTGTATACAGACTGAGACAGGTACGTGGTGCAAAATAAATTGGAGCGTTTCGTTTTCACTATCATAATTCGATTGAATGTTTTAAGCTGCAGTATACCATCGATCGTTGAGAAATGCGAGCTGCATGTGAAGTTTTTCTAGGTGTTTTGTGGGTGACTGTTTGGTCTCTTGACTGCAGCTTGTGCCCTGCTTAGTGGTGCAAGCATCTTTGAGAGGATAACCTATACAAATTTATCAGATTACAAAATCTTTATTGATAATTATATGGATTGCGTGCCTATACCTAACCGTTATTAGGCCTGGTGTGCAGTGGGGACAACTAAACAGTCGGCAGCATACACATGCACATGGCCTCCCAGCATGTTTGTTCGTTAGTTACATGTAAGTCATTGATTTTTTGGCAACCACTGTTGTTTTCTTCGGATGATTTCCGTATAAAAACATGCCTTTACATGTGAACAACGTCGGCTTGCAATAAAAGTTGTAGTTTGATGAATTGATATACCGGTAACTTAATGGACTGTAATGTATAGTAAAGCGATAGTGACGAATCTAATGGTCTCGTGACTGACAATGTCTGTTGTTTAGTTAAAATAATACAGAAGGATGAAAGGATCTTTGCTGTTGTACAACTTGAAATTGAACTGTTTGATTTTTTTCTACCGGTCTAAACGGCTCACTGATTATATTTATACAGACATATACTGTAAACTATCGAAATCGTACGAACATTATCTTGTTGGTAATGAAATATAAATTGGCGTTTTAGTGCAATGCATTGCATTATTATGCAGCTCTAGTGCTAGCATATGCATGTAGGCCTATTTCTGCACAGTTTGGCGCTCGGTTAGCATGGGGAACAGTGCCGTGCCGGAAGATGTTAAAGAATTTCACACAGCTGGACAGCAATGGCTACCCAGAAAAAAAGTAATCTTGGGGAAACTGATAGTTCTTGACATGCGTATCACGCATGGATGGAAAAAAACTGGTTTTTGAAACTGTTCGAATTTAGATTTTTTTTAGGTTTCAGAACACCTGGCACTAATTTTGAGACTCGGGGAAAAAGTTGTATTGCACCACGAAATTTAGGATTCTTCATGTCACGTCGTTTTTGTAGAGTTAATAACGTGAGGTTAAAAAACTAAGCAAAAATCGCGATAAAAATTTGAGATTCAATTTGTATTATAAATTGCACGACAAATAAAATAAGGTTTTCAACTTTTGAGAAAACCTTAAATCTAGTTTTCATCGAAGTAATTTTCCGTCGCTGGTGCTGACTGCTTTGGGATTAAACCTCATGCATGCTTTTTGTACTTCAGAGGCTGAACTTCAGAAAAAATATCATGTCAGCAGGAAAAAAATTTGGGACACAGGGTGCTTACCAGCTGTTTGTTGCTATGACAACCAAAAGCCCTTAGCAGCAAGCTTAGTATGCCTATAACAGCGATAATGAATATCTGAATGAATATCTGAATGTGTCAAATATCATGGCTATAACAAACATTTTATGCATTATTAAGTACAAAAAAAATCCAACGGTATATTCATCATATGGCAACGGTTGCTATTTTAACCATTTATATGTTTATTTTTTTCTGAGATGTCTAAAGATTGTATTGCTAAAGGCTATAAGTATCATAACAACAAAAGCCACCCATTTCTTTGTCAATATAATGACACCAGGTTGGAGTTAAAATGTGCATAAAATTAAGTTATTTGATATGACGTTTACTGAAACGTTATATAAATACATTTTGCAATGTGCTAAACTTTTTGTGACGTTTTAGCTCATTACAGTTAGTAACGAGTGACAGTATGTTGTAAAAACTTAGTTACTAAATTACCACAGCGTCCATAGTAACGGTTGCCAGGCAAAACTATAACCACTGATCTTACTACATTATGGTAACTAAGGTTTGGTTGACGTCTCATGCTTATATCTCTGCTGAATAAGCTGTTGCTATGCAGAATCTTATTCCATAGCAACCGTTGCTATGTGATAAATACACCGTTGAATTTCTTGTCCTTAATAATGTATGAATAGCTTATTATAGCCACGATATTTGACACAATTAGACATTTATTATCGCTGTTATAGGCACAGTAAGCTTGTTTCTAAGGGTTTATGGTTGTCATAGCAACAAACGGCTGGTAAGCACCCTGTATCCCAAATTTATTCCTGCTGACATGATTTGTTCTGAAGTTCAGCCCCTGGAGTACAATAAAATATGCATGGGGTTTAATCTTAAAGGGGGTGCACGGGGACCCCTGTCAGCTTCCCGACCACTAAGGAAACTGAAGATAATCAGCGCCGCCTTATGGGCCTTATATGGCTCGCTGAGGACTACTTTGCATAATGTTTGGTCCAGCATCAGACTTTGCTTGCATATTAATTCGCATAATATTTTTGATGGCACATTGTTGTCACGCTGCAGTATGACTGTACTCTTGTTGCTATTATAATTCTTAGGTTTGGTACTGATTAAAAAACTTTATCAATTAATTTTGTAGTTAACTTTGATTAATTGCTTAACTTTGAATATTTTTGTAGTCAGTCAGAAAGATTGTCAAAACTGCAGAGTTAAAGAAGAAAAGCATCAGTATGGCTGGAAGGAACAAAAAAGTCAACAAATGTTCTTAATCGCTAGATAGGGTAGCCCCAGTCAGGATTTCCGGTTAATATTAGAAAAAACATAGGATTTAGAATTAAAATTTGTGGGAGGAAAGCGAAGCACACGGTTTTGTCATTGTCTGGAAAACATTCCATGGGCGTTTGTTAAGCTGGAACAGTGCGGTATGGACTGGAGAACATTTTAACGAAGTGCCAAGTTGCCGCAGGCAAAACTATGTACTAGCACATAAGCAAGCTTAATTGTTCCACGACGTGCTTGCACTTGACCGCGAGATTCACAAGCACCGATAAACGTCTTGTAACTTACGTGTGTAGCAGCTTGCATATCTCCATTGAAGTGCAGCCACGTCGATTACAGAGTTTGAATCACTTAGGGGGCCTCGTGCGCAGTCGCGGTGCTGCGTTAAGATGCCATTTCATTATCTGGAAACGGCGCGCGCGCGAGCCTCCGCGATAGCGTGTTGCACCGTGCGAAAGAACCCGGAGTTCGCGCAAACTGGCATTATGGAACCAACTTGCCGACGGCAATCTACATAATTGCGTTTGTTATCGCGATGAGCTAATTCGGTTGACCGTATAGTTTGTAGTGTACTTGCTGCGGCTACTGCTGCTGGTGCTGCGTTCACGCGCTGAAGTCAACGACAAAAACAGCAAACCGCTGAATCGAGAGACGATATTTGGCCGACCGTTTGGTCAACTCTAGGGTACGATGTGTCGTCTGTCTTTAACGCATGTATCGTGGCTAAATCGTACGTAGTAGGGGATTAGCGATGGTGCCGTTGGATGGGGCCATGACGAGTTCCTAAGCTGTCAATAGTAACGATGTTTATCTGCAGCGGTTTCGCCGCAAATTTTGAATGCAAAGTTGCTGTCTGGAGCCGTCACCTACGTGCGCCGAGTTACCGTATAGTATTCTAGCGTTCATTGTAGCGTTCGATATAGCAGCGTCACCATGCAGCGTGTATGGGAATGTAGCCACAATGGGAAATTGCTCTTTTTCCGCTGCCGGATATAGGAGGCACAGTCGGCCCACTCTAGCTGGGCTTCTTCTTCAATCATTAAATTTTGTGCTCGGTCGGTGGATGAGACGAATCCCGGTCAAAAAAGCCACCAAGCTGTTGTTGTACGCTCAATTGAAGTCACCAAGCTCAAGAACCCACTTTCGATGACTTTGACTTATGCATGAACATTGTCTCGTGTCTTTGAAGAATCTATAAGTTGGCGTAACTTAATAAGTTTGACAAATTCATCAAAATACAACCTTTATATTCACTGCTTTGTTGACGTTTTGGCAACCGCTGCTGCCTTCGTCGGAACGACTGTCCGCCAGGTGTCGCTGCGGCTGACAGTAAATAATCATAGACGTGTGGAGGTTGATAGGACCTCTCGTCTCGGTTCATCGTCTTGTTTTTTTCTGATGTGTATCGCTTCCCTGATCTTATAAACGTCAACAAAAAGAAAAAAATATAAAGGTTGTATTTTGATGAATTTGTCAAACTTATTAAGTAACACTGTCTCATGCTATTTCTGGGAGACGCGACCCGGATTTTTTCATGCCGCGACGATAAAGCAGAATCTTTTGATTAAGAGTCGCTCCGCTGAGTACTCAAAAATAAAGCAAAAACGGCGTAATAAAATTACAACAACAAAAATCGTCAATATTTATTTCATATTACTCTGGCAACGTGAGTTACATTTCCGAAAAAAATGTGCATTTTATTTTGAAGAAGAACTGCAGTGAAACATCAGGTTCGTGGCTTTTTGTTTGTACACCGAATAGCCTAAACCTCTGGAAAAGCGTCGAATGCACTGAATGGCAGCGTATGTCGAGGTGATATATAGGTTTATGATAGCGATGTAAATAGTACTTTTTTCAAGAGCAAAAGAAAGATTTTATTCTTTGTTCCTTAGGCGTCTTGAGACCAAACTTTGGCATCAAGACAGTAAACGAAGAACGATTATTTTTTAAAGTAATGAACCGCGGTTTAATTACATCAGTAATTTCATTTACTTGTAGGCCTACTACCAACTCGAAGGTCCTGTATTTGACTTTTAGGGTTTTTTTATTTCTTTCATCCGAATTTCTATAGAAAACGTGTTTTAAGATTGTTTCGTAGTTCTTTTTTTGTGTAAAGACTTAAATGTGAAATTTTACTTCAAGGAAGAAAATGTCGTGCTATACTGTACAAGGATAGGCAGTTTGCATTGGCATCATCGTCATCGTTTATTTTGATCGCATATAAAGATCGACGTAGCTGAAAAGTTTTCTTCCGTTTACCAAATAAACTTGGTTTTTAACGTAAAATAAACACACTGGTTGATTGATTGATTGATTGATTGATTGATTATTCTCTGTCAAATTTTGGCGGACGTAATTAGGCCTTGTATTAAATCATCATACATAAATGGGCGGATGGGCCTAATAAACATTCCATCAGGCAAGTTTGCAGTCGTTGCTGTTTGACGGCTTAAATCTATAACTTTTTCCGTACCTGCACTAATGCTAATAATTTAACGCAAATGTTTAACGAATAATGGGGAGGTTTTTTGCGGACATTCACTTTTTAATTTACCTGCAGTTTACAAAATAATGCACGGCTTAGCACGCCAAACCTGCGGCGTACGTATGACACCATGACATTACGTTCCGTGACATACGGTAACATACTGACGTTCGTGGTCGGTCCAGTGCTTTAATTACTACGAACATTGCCCGGGTAGACAGCATATCAGCCGCAGCAGTTCGTACGAGGCTTCTGAAGTGGCGCACCCTGAGATAAGATCACCCGCAGTACTACGGTAATTGTAGTTAGCGAGAGAAGATCGAGACTTGCCGCCGGTTGGTAGAGTTTGCACTGAGTTGACCTCTTGCACCGACTTACCTCGGGCGACCGGCAATGCAGCACGTCCACACTGATTACAATAGACGACGATGACAAATGATCGGCGCTTGCGGCGCTGGCGGCGGCGGTTTACACTAGGACAATAATTGCCCTGGAGATGGGGCGAGTTTCGGTGCATTGTGCGGGGTAACTAATAATACGAGTGATTTGCGGTGACCCGCAACTTGCGAGTGCATTTGGCGACGCGTCGCTCGTGCATTCAACGCGTTCACAGTGACGACGACTGCGTCCCGAAATGTACGTTTTCTTTGATCCCTGAAGTGTGGCTTGGTAGTCTAACGGTATAGCGTGTCGGACTGGTGATCGCGAGGTCGCTGGTTCGACTCCCGTCCCGTACACTGCTGGGTAACAACTCTGGGCAAGTTGTTCACACACACCTACTGACCAAAAGGCGGTGACGGTCTGAAGCCGGGAACTAGACATCTCGTGTTTCTAGCTTCGGCGAACCCTTCTGGTGAAACTGTAGAGCAGCCAGCAAGCGAAAATTTGTTTGTTTTTTTACGCGCGAAAACAGCTACTGCTTTCAGCGCGTCTTAGTTATCGCAATTCTGTCCGTCCGTCCGTCACACGGGTGGATCAGTCAAAAACGGTGCAAGTTAGGATCACCAAATTTTCACTTTCGGCTGCCTGGAAAACTCTAGCTTCAGGAACCGTAAAGCTTTTCCATAAATTCGAAGAGGGGTCACCCCGAACGAGGGCGCTAAATGAGAGGGGGTGGGATAAATTTGCGATTTTTAGCCAATAAGTCGCTGTATCTCAACAACGGTGCGAGATAGGGCCTAGGTTACTATTAATCACTAATAGGAAGTCGTACACTGGCTCTCGATTGCCACCGAATTCAATGACCTTAGATGATCTTAAACGCCAAAATAGGGGCTTTATGGATGTTTTTGGTGATTTCGGGCTGCGAGACACATTTCGAGAGCGAATTGCGCCGAAAGCAATTGAGATATACATGGACAAGCTGCGTATGAAATTTTCAGCATTGAACTAGATTTCGACTGTCTAAGTCTCGATTTTCTATGTTCAAGGAAACCTGCGCACGAGGGCAACAAAGAGCGGTACCTCCGTAAAAACGCTACGAAATGGCTGGAGATAGACTGGCAGTTTGCAAACAGGAACTGCTATAGGCTTTCGCGCGTCTCGTGAGCATTAGCTCAAATTTCTTGTTTTTGCTTATCAGCTTATGTTTTCTAATATTATTTTTACTGACAAAACTGGGATATTCGTCCTGGCTACCATGGCTACATTATAGAACATATTGTCTAGACATTGAGGGTTTGACTTCCTTCATATTCTTTTCCCCGAGAATTGACGCTTTTGTCCGTGGCCTTCATCTAATGCAATATCATATCTGAAGGCTGGGTTCGGGACCGCCATTCCGAAAGGCCGTAGATTTGGCGTCGCAGACTCAGTGATCTATCCATCTATGAGCTCAACGACTCTGGGATTCCAAGTTGCTCTGGGACGTGATCAACCCGCTTAAGTCCTTTGGGTTACGGCCCTATACTTTTACCTTCACTTGGAGTATATCGGAATGCTATCGACGGTAACGGTGAGAGGTGGGGTGTGTCAGTGGTTGTAGCCAGGGACGATGGCGGGCAAGGGGGCCCAGAGGTCCGGACCCACCAGGCTCCAACAGAACGACCCACGAGATTCGTGCAAATCCGAGCTTTTTGGATGGGTGGAAGGGGGGTGGGGTAGCGGCGGTAAATTGACAGCCACTATACCTGGACCCCCTAGCTCTGAAAACCTGGCGCCGCCCCTGGTTGCAGCTAAGTAACCGAGACACGTCGTCCCGTGACGATCGGCGAGCGTCACAATAATAATTGTGCTCGGTATACACAGGTTCTATTTCTGTACTTGGTGCGGCCAGTGAGAAATAGGGAGAACTTTTTTAAGGGTGTAGATCAAAATTTTCTCTTATTTCACTAGGCGACAAAAAAGAAAGGAAGGGACGCAGAGGGAAAGGGGATAAAGCACAGGGGAGGAAAGTAAAAAGAAAAAAGGAAGGGAAAAGGGCGGATGGTGAGTACGGCAGGGAGATGAAGGAGCCCGAAGGGGGACTTAAGCATGAACGCGAGCGGAACTTGCGCTTGATTTCGGTTGTAGATTTAGAAGGAGGTGGAAGTCAAAAAGCCACTGGGCGCACAGATTCCGTGACACTGCAGGGAGGTGTGGAACTTACACTACGACACAATGCCGGTGACGACGACGGTTGCTGCGGCTTTGAAGAGCGAATGATCGAATGAGCCGTGCGTCGTCGTCGGCGCAACTTTTGATCACGAGCACACAACGCAGCACACGACGTCTCGATCGGTGCGCAACACGCGCAGATTCCTCAAAGACTTTTGACAATCGCAGCCGGTGCCTTTCATTTCATTGCCGACTTCTCCATTTCGAATATCTTCATCCCTTCTAGCCTGCCTCTAGGGACATTCGCCATCGAAATTTGAAGTCGTCCGATATCGGGCTGAATTTCGCACGTTTTTGGCTCCTATTTTTTTGGGGGGAAACCTAATTTTTAAACGTCAACATATTTTCGATCACGGTGTAAAAGTTTACGCTAATCGGCCAAAGAACCTCAAAGATTTCGTGGCGAAAAAATATTATAAACAAGATAATGTTCATACGAACACGGAGTCTGTCCAATGCATTTCGACAGTTTACAGTATATGTCCGTATAAATAAAATCAGTGATTGTTTAGACCGGTAGAAAAATCAAACAGTTCAATTTCAAATGTCGGTCGGGGAAAAATGAAATTGGCAGCATTCGATGGCCCATCCCCGAAAAACCCCCTATGGGCGCAAAAATCTCCCAAAAATCTCTCACGCAAGCCGAGTTATAACCCATTTTGTCCCAAATTTCGTTGTCATGGCAACCAGGGGAAGGGGAAGGGAACGGGGAAGGAAAATGAGGAAGAGAAAGGG
>Ga0056128_1005052_pt1 | contig 16561 bp, 14 predicted proteins | sample WorMetLIZISLAND2_FD_71113 | JGI IMG/M metagenome (GOLD analysis project Ga0056128, IMG submission 71113) | Marine gutless worms symbiont microbial communities from Max Planck institute for Marine Microbiology, Germany - Olavius geniculatus... ... | reverse complement strand
GCGCCCTCCCGGACGCCCTCGCCACACGTGGCTACGTACCCTGGGAGCAGATCTCCAGCCTCATAATCATGGTCTCAACTCGGCTTGGAGATGCGCCCAGGATCGAGAACACTGGAAGCATTTCGTGGAAACCGCTACGCTCCAGCTCGCTTGATGATGATGATGATGATGGTATAAGCCACACCTTAGATATATTGCCTTTACCTGCTCACCAGCTAAGCCAGTGTGATTATACTGCTAATTGCTTGGGGAAAGAGGCAAATGTGTGTGAACAACTTGCCCAGGGTTGTTACATGATAGTAGAATGACTAAGAGTCAAACACTAGACCCTGCTATCGTGATTGTGAATGATCATGCATTTAACATGGTTTCCACGCCTAAAGAAAAGTTCTGACAAGTCTTGAATTTCTTTTCTTTTTTCCAGGCCTGGAATGCAGAGATGGAAATGGGTCAGTGGGTCATGGTTCATGGAGGATGTCGGCTTCTGCAACTGCATAAAGTTGCAGAATTATGCCTGCATCAATCCATTCAATTGAAATGTGTTATTTCTATGACACTGTATGCGATCTGGGTGATAAATTTGTTAACTTGTTCATTTTGAACGGAAATGTAGGCTATCATCAAAAAATACCAATTTTGGACAAGATTTGGCTTCATCGTTTAACACACACAGAGAGAACAATAACTCAAGTCAGAAATTCAGTAAAAAGTAACATAATGACAAACTGTACAAGAAATTTCAGCAAAGCTCACGAGACGCGCGAAAGCCTATAGCATTTCCAGTTCAGTAGTTATAGTTTCGAAAATTGCATATCACTTGGACTCGGCCCATCGGGACCATAATACATATCGGCCATAGGCGCGTGTGGCGTTGGCGACGGTGGCGCCTCCTTCTGAATGATATAGACTTGCGCAGTCCGATATCACGAGAAAAATCCGTAAAACCCCCTATTTTGGCGTTTAAGGTCATCCAGGGTCATTGAATTCAGCGCCAATCGAAAGCCAGTATACGATTTCCTATTAGTGATCAATAGTAACCTAGGCCTTATCTCGCACCGTTACTGAGATACAGCGAGTTATAGGCCAAAAATCGCAAATTTTACCTACCCCCCTCTCATTTAGCGCCCTCGTTCGGGGTGACCGCCTTCGAATTTATGCAAAAGCTTTACGGTTTCTGAAACTAGAGTCTTCCAGGCAGCCGATGGTGAAAATTTGGAGATCCTAGCTTGGACCGTTTTTGCCTGATCCACCCGTGTGACAGACGGACAGAATTGCGATGGCTAAGACGCGCTGAAAGCATAGCTGCTTTCGCGCGTAAAAACGAGTGCTTCGATTTGTCTGTTATTATCATTAATGCTAACGCTACCCATAAACCTGAGCCTAACCCCAACCTTAAACCTAACGGTTAAAGCCCAGCTGGGATTCTTGTTGCTTCTACTCTAGTGTTATTGAGTGCACTGCATTGTTGTCGCAGATGTGGACGAGTGCTCAGCGACGCCTGACATCTGCGGTGAACACAGTATTTGTATTAACACACATCTTGGCTACCGATGCGAATGTGCCGGGGGTTTTGTCTTCGACAGTTCGAACTCAACGTGCATCGGTAAACATCGTGGGTCATGCTTAGATATGCACGTTTTCCTGGTAATGAGTTTATTACAGATAAATTTAGAATAAATGTACAAAACAGTAGTTTATACGTTTATTAAGGGCGACTTGAAATGCATGACACGTCAAAACAGCAAAATCACAAAAACATGTTATTACCCACCATCACATCGACTAACTGTCAATGAGATTAGTTTTACCAGCTCGTTGCTAGTGCTTGTTAAAAACTAATTTCTAATGTTAGCGGACCAAAGTTCACCAATTCTTTTGTTCGACGCGAAATGGATCGTAATTGTCATAGATCGCGCCAAATTTTAAAATTGTTTAACCTCCCAAGTTTTAACAGTCGGTGCTGACATCTAGAAAACTTCAGTTATTACCGTTTGGGGTCCAAACGGACCCCAAGTTCTACTCAAAGTTAAACTTCATTTCTATGATGCAAAACGGATTATATTAGAAACTACAGACTATTCTGTATTAAATAGTTATGTGTATGTGCAGGTATAAGCACGGTAACATTAATAAACAATTTGTCATTTATCAAAGTGGACATGCGTGGCTAGCAAGCTGCCAGCGCGTCAGTGTGTGGGTGGTCCCAGTACAGCGTCCGGCGCCTGTCAACAGAGCCATAAATCATTCTGCTGCTGAAACTGAGCCTCAGACTCAGTCACATTCTCATCATATAGCATTAGTCTGTTGGCCTGGTCATTGCTTGAAACCAGGCAAGAAAATCTTCATAATAGCTAATAGTTGCCAGAATGGAAGATCTCTGAAACAAATGTCAGATAACGTTTCCGGGTGGCCTAATAATAAACAGCAGTAAAACATATGGTTTTCCGGATCTACCGTCCCGGACGGCTTAACAAAAAAAAACTAGAAATTTGGGGCAAAGCCCAACGTGAGTACGCCCGGCGCCCTAAATCCAATTGGAAAAAAATTCAGAGAGTAAAATTCCTCCGGTAGCAAAATCACGTGGCCTGAACTCAAATGCATTAGCATACGCAGAACGCGCACTGACGACGTAGAGTAGGTAAACATTAGCCACGTGATCTCTGGTGTTAGTGGACCAAAGTTTTACCATTTTTTGTTCAACGCGGGAGAGATTGCGGTTGATAACGCCGTTTACCGTTTGTCGATATCTCTATCCAGTTCAGAGATATTCGCAGTCAAAGTCGAAAGTTGTCGTAAAACGCACTAAATTTTGGACGTTTTTTATTCTCTCAAATTTAAAGGGCGGTGCCCTCCAAAAGTTGTACCCGCGTTATCGCCCTCATCGAGCGTCACGTAACGTGGTGAAGTTTCATAAGGCTACTCCCCTGGCTCCAAAGATATTGCGCCTAATACACTGAATTATAAGCCAATTTTTTTAACCCCCCCTTTGGAAAAAATTGTAAAGGTGACCGCTGTCCCCAGTGGGAGGTGCGCTAGTAAGACTTGGTCATTCTCTAGCGCGTGTACTCGTAAAAATTTGGGGGCGCAGCACCCGTTAAAGGTCGAAATATGGTCTTCCGAAAAGGGCGTTTTGGGGATACAGTTTGACCTTCAGATCTCTGAACTTAGTGAATTCCTAAAGTCACCGGACTTTCTTTGCAGAACGCGGGAGGAATTGCGGTAGAATAAGTATTTGACCAATTTTAAATATCTTTATCTGTTCCGGAGATATTCGCCGTCGAATTCTGAAGTCGTCCGAAATCGGCCTAAATTTTGCATGTTTTTGGCCTCTAAAATTTTTTTACGGAGGGCCCCCGAAATTTTGGACCGACATTATAAAATTCGCTCTAGTACTGACCACTGTGCAAAATTTCGCGCCGATCGGCCGACGCATCTCGGAGATTTCACGTTGGAATAAAAAAAACATCTGCGCTAAAACATAAGTTCGCTCTGTAGGCTATCGCTTTCGGGCGGACTAACAAAAGCTGAGAAATTGTCTTTAGTAAACAAATCTGGTCTTGGTCTTCAGGTTAAGCCTGTTAAAGTTTCGGTTATATTTTTTGCCGTATGTGAGCTGTGTTGTTGGACTTCATGCGTGTATAGATCGCGATGAATGTACGCTGACGGATTGTGGAGTCTGCGATAGCCATGCAACGTGCACAAATACATTCGGGAGTTTTACATGTCGATGTGATCTTGGATATATCGGAGATGGATTAAACTGCACGCTAGGTAAGTTTATAAGGCTACTCACTGTTATGAAACTTAGGCCGATGCAATATGTCGGTTGAAGAAACAGCAATCTATACACGGTGTATGCCGGCATGTGGTGCTCACTTAAATGTGGCACAGTAAGGCAGCATTGTTATTTGTTTTCCCACCACTTATAAATTCCTGGCTCCGCCCTTGACGACTAGCAAATGAATACTTTTATGTACTGTGATCACTGATCACGAATGCATGAAGGCAGTCTCGTCTCACCACTGCTTCGCGATCGTCGCCCTGAATTTTAAATTTGTGGTTGTGACTGTGACATGCTGCGGTTGCTTAGTGCTAATGAGGTGACGTTGATGTACTTGTGTGAAGATCCTGATCCCTGCGCAACGAAACATTGTGACAAGAACTTTCAGTGCGTTGTCGATTCGTCGAACATTCCCATGTGTGAATGCGAACCCGGATATCTTAAACTTGCAGAATGCTGCTACCGTAAGTCTTATTACTTTTTAATTGCGACGGATCGATCTATTGACTATTCCACTGTTGTCGAACTAAGCAGTAAATTTTAGCAAGTTAACAACGATATAAAAATAATTGTTTTGTCCAACAGTTTCTTACGAGTTTCAGTCAATTTAATGGCTTCAACAAACTGACTACAAGAGCACGATTCTAATATTATTGTCACTAAAATAACAAGTATAAGGCGTGTGTCGAAGCCATGCGCTAGGAGCCTATATGTCAGTATGTCAAAATAGTGTAGTTTTTTCTGGCTGTTGACGAAAGTGGTGAGATCGATGTTTTTGCAATTTTAAGTTTATTCGGTTGCAAATGGCTTTCAGGCAAGTTCTTAATCACATCAAAAGTCTTGTCAGTCGAGCTTGGCTGCAGAACACACATCGCGTAACGTGCTTTACGTCTACGTGTGCCATCCAATGCAAGAGATCATATTAAACCACATTTATATTGCACTGCTGCCGTTTTCAGTTTTCGGTTCCCGTCGTGCGTCATCAAGCAAAGGACGATGTAGCAGAGGTAATCTAAGCGTGGTTTAACTACGATACCGCACTGTCTAGAGTGGTATAAGCTCGGACTGCGTCCTCGCTTACTCACTCCAGCAGTGCGCGGTATCACAGGCTGAACACAGGTTCAAGCCATGTGTTAACGGCAACTTTTCTTTCCTGTCTGAAAGCCAAAAATTCTACTCTCACAGAATCAAAACCTTTGATCTGATTGGGATAAAATTTGGCACGGTTGATTACGTCGGCTAGATGACCCCTCATGCAAAATTTCATGCAAATTTGCCAAAGGGGGGCTTCTCAGCAAATAGGTGAAATATACACACTAATTTTTAAGCTTATAGTTACATACACCCATTACACTGTGTTTCAAAAAAACAGTCAAAATTGTTTTTGTCATAACTATGTATAATTTTCACCAATTTTGATAATTTTTCGCAAGAAGATGGCCAAGATTATAGAATTATGTAAGATGTATTTATTTTCCATTTTACCGAATTTATGTCAACGTACTACTGTGTGAAACACAGATTCTTCAATTTTGCATAATGCTCAGCTGTTGTCTCCAGTGAACGTTGTATAACGTTGAACAAGAAATTGTGAAATTCGGTCCACGGCCAAATATCTCCATAACTAATCAACTGTAGGAAAACGTTATTTTACTAATAAAACAACAAATATAAATGTACAAAACATAAAAGATGATATTATTCAGCAGCACATTGACACAGAGTCAGAATGATGCGGGAAATATCACCTTGTGTAATTTTTGCTGTTTTCAATGTGCAAGTCCTTTAATGTTGCCAAAAATAAGTGTATAAACTTATGTTTTGTACATTTATTTAGTAATGAACAACCTTTTGCTTGTCCGCTGCAGCACGAAATGCTGCACGTTTTGTCCTCTTTAGAATGTTTATTTTAATGGCGATAAAATGTGCATTCAATGGTTGCATATAAGAGTCGGAGGACTCACTTTCTGAGTCGAGGGACTCAAACAGTTGTAGGTGTAGCACAACTTTAGTCAACAAAATGTCGGTCTCGAAATTCGAGCATAGAACACTGAACTCTTTCAATAAACTAGATATGTTCGAGTACAAAACAGAGCAGTAACATTTTCGATTTTAATCTAAATTATCTTATAATATTGTGAGATACCAGGACAGGCCCTTTAGCCGCCACTGCTCGTATTAACTGCACTACATGCTAACCATATTGAAAGAGTTAATGAAGTTGAACCGCAGATAGTGTAATAATGTAATTACGTGTCATTGTCCAATAAAGTGCATTTTCCCGGTGTAATATAAACGTGTTCATTAATTAATACGACTGCAAGATTGCAACCTACAGAAACGCCAAAAAGCTGCCCAAATGTGATATCATTTTGGTATTGCGCTTTGCGTTGTATAATGTTACTATTTTGTGGACTGAAATGTATATTGTGTTAGCAAGATTCTGGGGTCTGCTTACAATTGTCTGTCAACAATAGGTTATAATCCGTGTGACTGCAGTCAGCACGCCGTGTGTGAAAATAAAACCGGTATTAACGACACCCACTGCAACTGTCTACCCGGTTACTCAGACAGTGATTGTCAGGGTATGTTCATTTATAACGTAAGATATAATATAATGTCGCCGGCTGATCACGGGCGGGTGGTACGCCCTAGTGCAGCCCTGTATTAATGGCGAACGGCTAATTCAATGGAGAGTGGCAAAATTTGACCCCTCGCAGATCCAAGACCCTTGAACCAATTAACACAAAATTTAAAACAAGTGATTACCTACGTCCGCAAGACTACCCTCTGTGCCAAATTTGGTGCAAATCCGTCCATTGGAGGCTTGTCGGCAAATGGGTGAAATATAACGATTTTTTGGTATTAAGCCTATATATACCTTTTTTGTTGACCGACCTACAGGTCAGACCGCTTGGCAGATTTTCACGCGCGAACTTTATAAAAAATGTCCATAATTTTTTAAATGAACTTAAATTTTCGGCCAAAACGCTTTTATATAAATATTTTACCTATAAACGGCCCCTAATCGTCATCGTAGGCCCCTAAAAGTTGCATAGTGAATAGGCAATATGGTCACGAAAGTTTCAAATATGTGGTCATTTCCGACCCCCTGCTTACAGGTCACGTGACACGGAGCATGCGCAGTGAACTTTTGGCCTTGGCCATGCAAGTTAGTCGCATGGTTACAATGGACCACCAATAGAACACCACATATGCCGAGTCCAATGGTCACGTGACCGATGACGTCACGTGAGCCTAAAAAATTGACAGCTGACCTCGATTAAATTATTTGCAGTGTTGTGCTAGATTATATAGTCGATCTGCTGTGAAAATACGTTCTATCGTAAATCAATACGTGAGCGTCTATGCAGTTTATTTCTTCACAAAACACTGTGCACAGTGTAAATCGATTGGTAGTGATTGATCGGCATGCCTGGAACTTCTTTTTAATGCGTGAATTGCCCTTCTGACCGGCGAAGTGAAACGATGTTTCTGGTGCGAATAAACAACGAACTGCAGGTCGCCATGTTTAATCGTCAGTTACCTGACTTGATCGACCAATATTGGGCCATTAACGTGAGGGGAGATTTGATGGACGATCAGCCGCTGGCGATGGAAAAACGGTCATTGACATGATCTCCGGTCAAGTCCCAAAGTTGATCCGAGATCAGTTTGATCGGCCATCAAATGTCCATGGAAAAACGGGACCTAATTTAGGTCTAAAAATTTGGCGGCCGTTTTCCAAAATTTCTGTTGTAAAAACATGCAAAATTCAACTCGGTTTTTGATGACTTTAAAGTTCGATGACGAATATCTCCAGAACGAATGTAAATATCCAACATCGGAAAACTATAGGTGATTGACAGCGTTCTCCCGCGTTCGGCGAAAGACGTCCGGCGAAATTTGGTGCACTAACTATCAACAATTGGCATAAAATTTAGCGTATTAGCTTCAATACCTTTGGGGGTAGGTGCGTAACCCCACGAAACTTTACGACGTGACGTGCCACGTGGTACACGTCAAAACGTGAAAATTTTGGTACAGCTTTTTGGGGGGGCTGCTTCCCGCTAAAATTTGGGAGAGCAAATACCTTTCAAAGTTGGCGCGATTTCGGACATTTATCATTTGTGAATGACTTGGCTATCTATAGCAGTGTGCTAATAGTTCTGTAGACTACGACAAATTACGCCAGGACCAGTGATAAAAATTGATTAACTCTTAGCTGAGCACATAATCGTGATTATAAGTACTGTACGTGTTGAGTTAAATGAGTTTAGACAAAAAAGATTCAGACTTATTGCGAACGATGAAGTTTTGTGGTGCGCAGATATAGACGAGTGTTGGGAATCTACTGATGTCTGTGGCAAAGGTTCGCAGTGTCAGAACAGCATTGGCGGATATGACTGCATGCCTGACGAAGGTTACATGCTTGATTACGACAACGCTGTGCGAGGTAGGTCTATATAACTCTATACGGCTACTGAAGACATTTTTGCTTAGTTGTTGAGAGCGCAGCGCATTGTGGCTAGCTGCTAAATTTGCGCCTTCTAAGTCGTCTTACTTACTTTCGTATTTACTTACTTACCTGCGTTGCACTGCGCTTTTACGCGCGACAGCAGGTACTGTACTGCTATTAGCGCGTATTAGCTATAGTAATTTCTGTCCGTCCGACTGTCCATTTGTATGCCAGTTATGATACGGTACCGATTCAAGCCGAGGTGAGATAGAGACCCTGGGTTTCGATCATATTATAACTTGCAGGCTGTAATATTTCGCAACAAAATTTCATGCCGCTGGGTGAGGGGGTTTAACTCAAATGAGGGCGTGAAATATGAGTACCCCTAAAAGACGTTATTTCACCGCAATTTGCTCCCCTAGCGTGAGAACGGTTGCAGGTAGGCACAAACATGCTGTTTATCATAATAACTAGCACTGGCAACGAGTTTATTAGAGGTGTTGATATCGATGACCCTGAATAATCTTGAACCCCCAAAATCCATAAAAACCCGTATTGTGGCATTCAAGGTTATCCAAGGTCATTGCATTCGATAGCAATCGAAAGCCAGTGTTCGACTTCTTATTAGTGATTAATAATAACCTAGGCCCTATCTCGAACTGTTATTGAGATAGGCCTATAACAGCGACTTATTGGCTAAAAATCGCAAATTTTTCCTCCCCCCTTTCATTTAGCACCATTGTTAGGTGTGACCCCTCCGAATTTATGGAAAAGCTTATACGATTCCTGAAACTAGAGTCTTCCAGGCAGCCGACGGTGAATATAGGGTGATCCTAGCTTGCACCGTTTTTGATTGATCAACCCGTGTGACAGACAGACAGACAGACGGACGGACGGACAGAATTGCGATGGCTAAGATGCGCTAAAGTAGTCTTGTTGCTTTTGCGCATAAAAATCGCTAAAACTTTATATTCTTTTGTATTTTTTTTTGGGGGGGGGACGGGGGTTTAATGTTTTTCAAAGTCATCGATGTTGGTATTCCCGAAAAGCTTGTCGGCAGTGCGAATGCATAATAAATGCACAAAATTGGGATTTAAAATTTTACGCTGTTGCTGTGAAAATGGCAGGCAACTTGAAAAGATTGTCTTTGTTGCAAAGAGAGAATATTGAACTTACAACAGCTTTGGTGTAAAACTGTTGCAGATATCAATGAGTGTGTAATGCAGCCGAGTCTCTGTGCTATTGAGGCAGTTTGCGTCAACACTGATGGCAACTATAGTTGCTACTGCAGCTCTGGATATGAAGGCGACGGCGCCTATTGCACTGGTACATTCATTACTCCTGTCATATTTCTGTATTAAGTACCGCCCGCTGAAGTTGGTAAGCGAGTACACACTACAAACTTATACCACTCCAGACAGTGCGGTATCATACTTAAAGGTCCATGGCCACGATCAAACTCACTCGCGCAATTTCTGTAGATTTAAATTAGACATTTAACCTCGCATATATAATAAGTCGATTTGAGAATGACGTCTATAGGCTAAACTCATGACGTCACCGCAGGTCATCATGGCAGTGCGTTTTCTACGTCGTTTTCGTAGATCGTCGACTTCAAAGGTAAATTTTTCCGTGTTGACAGAACGTTGGGCGCCAATATTACTGTCAAAGTTATCATAAAATTCTGCACTTTCAGGAAAATGGATAAAATGTATATGTTAATTTTGGTGACCACGGACCTTTAAACCAGTCGCATAGCTAAAGGGGCCCAGGCAGCCCAGTCCCCCCTCCAATTTCCCAGACAAGACATAGTACATGTTTAAACTGCATTAAATGTGGCAATTTTGTCAGTTGATTCTCAGTAAAATAATTGCCACTGGATCTCGTATTTTAAAGCTGCAATAGTAGTACTAAGGTAACAAAATAAAAACAGGGCCATAGTACAGTCAGCTGACCTAACATTGATTTGAGTCTCATTAGGATTCTTTGCCTCGATGTTGACCATTTGTCCACTCAGCCATGTATTGATGCTAACGATGCGATCACCACCACTTCCCAAAAAGAAGTTTTCCCCATAGTTATGATGACTGTACTATATGTGTGGTATATGAACGAATACGTAGAATGACAAAGTCGGAATAGGCAGAACGAAAGAGGCTCGCATTATATAGCCACAGGCTGGACTGTGTCATGTGCCCAGTACAAAGTGCACATTGAACAGTGGTAGAGAACAACATTTAACCAATAACTTGTTGAGATAAAGTCAAGGGTAACGGACGAGGTCGAACATGGCAGACCAAAAACTAAACTTTGAACTTAACAGAGCAGATGATGAACAATGAACAGTACTTTGTTGACTTGTCACTAAACAGGTCAAATAACAGAGCCATGGCCAGTTCAGCTGTGCCGATTCGAGATAAGAATGCGACTCAGGTCAAGGTTAGGTCAGCTGACTGTACTATGGCTTTGTTTTCAATCTGTCACCTTAGTACTACTTACGTGCACCAAATTCGATTTCCGTTGGGGCTCTGTCCCAGACCCCCGCTGGGGGAGCTTACAGCGCTCTCCCAGACCTAGCTGATTTTAGGGGTCTTACTTTTGAGAGGAGCGAGTGAAGAATAAAAGGGGAAAAGGAAAAGACAGGGGCAAAGTAAGGATGCAAGAAAAAAAGGAGAAAAAGGAAGGAAAAGACGAGAGGAAAAGGGGAAGAGGAGGGGAGAAGAGGGTACCCCATTCAAATTTCTGGCTACGCTACTGACTTAAAATGCTGCACGCTCAAGTCGCATAGGCTACACTGTCGTTTGCTTTATGACGCTCGACTGCAGCCGAGTTGTGAAAAAGGTAGCAGTGCAAGCTGAGTGTGGTTTGAGTCGTCGCTTGTTACCCATGTCTTACAGCCCGTTCTGCAATACGCACATCGCCTGGCAGCGATAGTTAGGCCCCTATGCATCGACGGTCTTTCGGTCTAGGCTTTTCCCTGATGGCGTTTTGTGGCTTTTTATCTTCGGGCTCCCTGGGCCGATTGCCGTGAAATTTCCACAGATGATTGGAGATGTGCGCACTTAGACAGCGTACGAGCGTAAGACGCCCCAACGTCTCAAACTGCACGAAAAACTTTAGTCTCAGTGTCGGGTCAGTTGGCTGACGACTTGGGAGCGGATCGTTTTTAAATGTGCAATATGCAAATTGCGTTTCTTGTTCGTGTGGGAGCAGCTGAAAAAGTCGCTTTGCACTATACGATAACACATTCGTACGTCCAGGTGATGATTGATTGATTGATTGATGCCAATAGGAGTGATGATGAATGAATGAATGATGATAAGACTGCGTGCATGTGCAGATGTAGACGAATGTGTCGATGCAGCCAGAATCTGTGGTCCTAACACTACTTGCGTCAACACACTGGGAAGCTACCTTTGTCAGTGTATCCATGGATTCAGCAAAGCTGATTATGGCTGTCGAGGTGCGTAGACTAAAACTGTTTTTGTACTGTTTCAATTTTTTGGAGACATTTTCTGTGAACCTTGGAATACCAGTCACTGGGACATACGATATATCTCAATCGTAAAGCAGTCTGAATCGTAGCCTCTAAGTTTATGACCTGACGGCAGTCTACAAATATGTTATTAAATTATTATCATTATTATTATCATTTGTACCGCTATAAGTAAGTAAGCTTACTTTTGTAGTGTAACTGAAGATACGTGCCACTTGGTGCTGTTGTCTGTCGCCGGCGAAACAAGTATATTTTCAGCGGGATATTGAGGTTATTGTTGCCGAATAGTTTTCACAGCGGTTTCACAGAAGTGGAACAGTTATCTTTTCATACGTAAACATGGTGTGTGTGTGTTTTACACAGATATCAACGAGTGTTTCGCGTGTCTCAATCACTGTCATGACAAAGCTAGCTGCGTAAACACGATCGGCAGTTATGAGTGTCAGTGCCAGAATGGCTTCACCGGTAACGGACTCGTCTGCACAGGTGAGCATGCTACAAACATTTTTCGGCTGGCTGCAGTAAAATTCGGCTGGCAGTGGCGTGGCGTCGCTCAGTCAATACTCAAATAAACGCTAATGTGTTCTAGTAGGCCTATTTTTAATATTCACGCTTCGTGTCATCTGCTGACTACGAACGAGAAGTGCTCACACTGCAACTACTTATAGACTTTTTTGTGAACGATCAGCATATTTGACGTGATGGCTGTAAATTTTATATCAGATATTTTATGAATACACGCCTTGCTTAAATATTTTATTACTAGACCGTACTTTTGTAACAGAATAAATAGGGCAAAATACAACAACAACAGGATAACGTTTTTTTTGAAAATTTGTATGCCACAAAGTAGTGTAGCGACACAGATAAGATGTGGTAGTATATTTAATAACAACATTTTTGCCTATTGTCTACAGAATGTGTCAGTGAAAAAAATTTTGAAAATCGGTTAATATTTAACAAAAAAATGGAAATGACAAAATGTAACATTTTTGAGACATAACGTAGAATATTTCAAGGAAAACTATTCCAAACGATAGTTGGCGAGTAACAGTAAAACTGTGCAGGCTGTAGCTTTGTTCTGTTATACGTTTGTATTGTGTTGTCTGTTATTGACACCAGACGAGAACGAGTGCAACAGTAAACCTCCTCCATGTGCAAACGCTGACTGTGAAAACGAAGTCGGTAGTTATCATTGTGCATGTCACGCTGGCTTTACCAACAACGGAACACATTGCATCGGTATGCATGCACTATCACAAGTTGCTAAGGTAGGCCTGTGTTTTAGGCCTACCTGTAATATCATTTGAGTTCCCCGGAACGTCGTACCAGTGCTCTATCTATATGCAAAAGTCAAAATTTTACTGCTTCATCCACAAGTTCAGCTATAACAATGCAGTTTGCGCCAAAAAAAACGAAAAACGCAGCTGAGTGGCTGACTTCACCACAATGTTGTTTAGCCAGAAAATTAGAACATTCATTCTGGCTAACTTGGCTACACCTTGTCTACATTACAATACATTGTAGATTACATTACGAATTTTTAATGTGGCATTAGTAAAAACTGTTCGGATCACAGGTAAAAGCGCAGTTATGACAAAAGTACAGAAGGATAGAATTGTGTAACACTAGTGAATGATAAATGTTTAAAACAGTAGTTTGTACACTGTTATCGGCGACATGCAGTGATTGACACGTCGAAAATAGCGAAACTCATAAAAGGTGATTTTCAACAGCACATTGACATCTGGTCGACATGATCCAGGATTCCAGGGTAATATGACCTGTGGCAGTTACTGCATGCGGCCGTTAACTTTGGTTAACAAACGCATATACTGCTGTTTTGTACAACTAGGGAACCAATATTTGCTGCTTCATTAATATAATAATGTTTGAACAAACAAGAAGTTTGTCTATTACGTTTCCCAATTTTAGCTGTAGTGAATCATACAATTGCACGCTTGTTTTGTCGATCGGTTGAGGGGTCTCGCATGTGCGAGGGTCGAAATTTGCCATTTTCCATTCACTGTGGCCGTCGCCGTTAATACAGTGCTGCTAAGATTTGAGTAAGAATGAAAGTTAGAATCAAATGCAGCTAACGTGACAAGCGACAACTTTACAGATTTTTTCCTGTTGTTTTAGATATAGACGAATGCAAGTCACGTCCTTGTGATCAGCAAGCTCGGTGTAGCAACACCGTCGGGTCATTCTCGTGTGTCTGTCGGACTGGATACACTGGCAATGGACTTAACTGCTCAGGTACAGACGACAACATCATAGATGTATTTATTTATTTAAACAATTCACAGTAACTCAAAATAGAACAAGACAGCAACAAGACAGTAATAAATGTTTACACATAAACAAGCCTTAAAGATATTTGAAGTCACAAACTTGACTTTGTAGGGTGATGTGACGTCAGCGGTCACTCGCCAATCGCCATGTGGGGCGCCTATAGATGGTCGATTGTGACCGTGCGTCTATCCTGCATGTAAACCGTATGTCCAACTGCGAGTACGTCAGACAAGTGATGGCGATCGGCACACATGTGGCACATTTTCAAATGGCTGCATCTCAGCAGCCGGTTGTCCTATAAGCCTTTTCATAATTCATTTTGTGTTTGGTACTAGCGTACGGATTTTGGGGTCCGTGGATTAGGGTGCATCAATCCCTCTCATAGTAAAATTAACTACGGCCCTATGATTTATGTGTTCCTTTTATGAAATTAAAATACTGTGTAAAATATCACCAAAATACGACAACTCCTACGGGGTCCACATGAGACGTGAAATTTGCTCTGATGCTAAGTTTTCCGGTGTTTTTGGTAATTTTCATTGGTACTGAAAAAGGCTTTTACTGTCTTTTACTAATGCACAGTTCTTACCAGAATGATCCACAAGACAGTTTAAATCTTTTCTGTTCTGTTCCTTAGGTCTCAGCCAGACATAACAGCTTACACAGTCCCACCACGGATATGGGGCTAGTGCAACATGCAGTGTGCCTGTTTATGTTTTGATCTCTGGTACACTATACATTATGCTTACCTGTGGGGGATAGCCTGAGAAATTGGTTATTTGCTTTGAGATGGTTTACCTGTACTCGTCTAAAGAAGGTCACCCATCTAAGTACTAACTGGGCCCGGTGTGGATTTTCTTTGTTGACTCGACTAATGAATGACGCTACCAGCTTCAGCTGAAACTTGATTGGGAGTCTTGCTGCCATAAGATCGTGAAACTGATGCTTACAAGTGTTTTCAGCAGTTTATTTGGAGCAACTGTATGGTCTGAAGTTGCCATGTTCAAGAGAATCCAGCAAAGATGGCCATACCTTGACCAGGAGACATATGACATTGCTACGAACGAGCTGCAGCGTTAAGCACGACTTGAAGGCGTCGCTGGAGGTAGACAGGAAGCCCGACGAATACGAAGTTGCCATAGTCGAGCCTGGAGTGGACGAGTGAGACCACGAGAGAACGAAAACAGTCATTGGTGACGTATCGACGTAGGAGACGAAGTTGCCGTAATGCATCAAAACACCGCGACACGGTTCTTCGAACATGGGTGGCAGTGCCAAGGTCGCTGTCGATGTAGACGCCCAAATCACGGACCGTGCTGACCGGTTTAATGGAAGCACCAGCGACCGTGATGGAACATCGAGGAAGTTGCGACTGTCGACGAGCCAATGCGCATCACATCACCTCAGTCTTCTCAGCATTTATCTGGAGCCGATTACGACGCATCCAGGTAGATATGTTGTCGACAGCTGGAGAGATGTTGGCCGACAAACTGGAAATGGCAGTAGTCGGACAGGTGACATAAATCTGACTGTCATCTGCATAAAGGTGCAACGACAGACCGTGATCGGCGACGATTCGTGCCAAGTCAACTGTGTAGATGATGAAGAGGATCGGTCCGAGGACCCCCTGTGGTACGCCACAGATGACATCCGTAATACGGAACTGCTGCCTCCGCAGCGAACGTGTTGTTTCCGGCCAGCGAGGTACGATGAATGCCACGTAAGGGCAACATCATCCACGCCAAAGGTGACCCGAAGCCTTTTGAGGAGGATCTCATGATCGACCTTATCGAAAGCGGCTATGAGGTCAAGTAGAACTAAAACAGCAGTGTCGCCACGGTCGACGGAGTCCACAAGATCAGAAAGGACGCGGATAGTGGCGGTTTCAATGGAGTGACCTCGCCGAAATCCAGACTGAGTCGCTGGTAGAAGACGATGGGTGTCGAGGTAAGTCGACAGTTGTCGCACAACAAGACGCTGGAGTAACTTCAAAATAACAGATAAGTTTGATATCGGCCGATAAGACGAAGGGCTTCCCTCGTCCAACCCAGGCTTCTTAATGACCGGTGTAACGAAAGAATTTTTGAAACTAGCAGGGACGTGGCCTGTTGTCAGCGAAAGATTAAACAGGTACGTCAAAAAGGGAATCAATAGATCGGCGACCGACTTGAGTACCGGAACTGGTAACGGATCAAGTGCAGACGACTTGTCTGGTAAAGCGCTTACAGCAGCGGCGACATCGTCGGACGACACCGCAGTGAATGATACACCGCCCGGAACAGGACTGAATGTCGGCAGTGACGATCCAGAAGTAGAAGACCGGATCCGCTCCACCTTGTTCGTAAAGAAGCTGGAGAGTTCGTCAGCACTAACTCGGTCACACGCCCGTTGACCACGACCAAGTAGACGGTAGCTCGCTGTGCTCGCTCGGGGAAGTGTAGCGGAGCTTTACCCCGGGAACATAGAAATTCTGGCTTGAAAACCGGCGGGGCGCTAGTCCTTCACCAGTCCTCACCCAGGCATAAAGGTA
>Ga0056128_1005047_pt1 | contig 16569 bp, 12 predicted proteins | sample WorMetLIZISLAND2_FD_71113 | JGI IMG/M metagenome (GOLD analysis project Ga0056128, IMG submission 71113) | Marine gutless worms symbiont microbial communities from Max Planck institute for Marine Microbiology, Germany - Olavius geniculatus... ... | reverse complement strand
AAAGAGTGAATTGCGACGAAATGGATGGAGATAGACTACGATTACCTGCGAACAGGAACTGCTATAGGCTTTCGCGCGTCTCATGAGCTTTGCTCAAATTACTTGTTTAAATATTTAGACGTAGAAAGTTTATAAATAAATTTGCAAAATTTGAAATTAAAATTCCAAACGGTTGCTGAGAAAAAAGCGAAAAACTAGGAGGCTACTATTGCCGCACCCTGTATTCATAGAATGTTTTCCCCTTTTTCGATTTTGTGTCTGCATGTATTCTTTGTGCAGTGAAATATAAAAAGACTTGTAAATATTGTGGGAAAAATCTTTTTTTAATTTTTAAAACTTAAACGCTTGACAAATTTGTTTTTAAAAATCTACGTTTTTAGCCATGTCGTGGGTTCGACTCCGAGTCCGGTTGCAATCACGTGGTCACTGCTTGCATGGGGAGTTTTTTTTATGCGTGAAAACTCGTTTTCTACACTCAGCCACAGCTGCTGCAAATAACGTTACTGTCGCGAGTTTTAGCAATCTCCGCTGTCACGTTCCGACGACCAGTTTATTGTATTTAGCAGCTGCACACGTCATTCTGTGCCTAATTAGACTGGGTGGTTTTCTTCCGACGCGACTTTAATTACAAACAAGATAATGTTCATACGAACAGAGTCTGTCCAATGCATTTCGATAGTTTACACCACGTCCGTATAAATATGATCAGTGAACTGTTTATACCAGTATAAAAAATCACAATGTTTAATTTTAAATTGTACAGCAGCAATGTTATTGTCATCCTTCGCTATTATTACAACAAAATGTACGTTGTCAGTGACGCCGATTCGTCACCAGCGCTTCACTATAAATGGTCCAATGTGACCATGCGCCTTATTTGCACCGTTACGGAGATATGAAGCCTCAAATGTTGGACTCACGAACGCACGGACGCACGGACACTCGGGTGATTTTATACTCTGTCCAATGGTCCAATGCTGTGCATTGCATTGGACAGACAATAGGTGTCGACATATGTAAAGGCTATGCAGCGTCTCAGCACCGCTAAGAAACTTGTGTTTTCGCGCCTACGTGCACCAGCTACAGTGTGCGCCAAAAACAACCGAAGAGGAAGAAATGCTATCTCTCCGGAAATGTAACACCAAATTTGCGTCATGTGTAAAGCAGAATTTACGCAATATTTCAGGCTAGTTTTATTAAAATGTTTGGCTCCGTACAAAAAGTATAACTATTTGAACTTTGAAGAAGTGAATGAATTGGCTCATTAGCTTACCGATTAATTGATTGAATGATTGTTTATAAATATAAGCAATAATAGTTTTTGGTGGCAATATATAGTCGGATGGATCGTACAGACAACAGACGATGGTCAGTGACGTCATTTCCTTCATCCGGGTACGGCACCAATACTCCTTCCGGCTCCAGCATGTCGGTCAGTATTACTCATATAGTGAGTCATAGTGAGTCACGAATAGTGAGTCGTGCTATGAGTCATGACAGTGGTGATAAATTGGAGCTAATGACGTCATCATACGGAATTCTCTGAAGCTCACAAAGTTACAGAAACCACTAGGCGTAAAACACCCGTGCATCTGGTAATTACCATCCGTTCGTAAAAATACATACAATTGGTGCAGTAGTGTGATTTCGAAATCGGCACTTCATGTTGCAGCCTGGCGGCCATTTTTCCGTGGTTAGGCAAAATGAGTACTGGCGATCAATGGCTTCTATCTCCCCAAATCCGGAATAGAAATTGGGCTCAAGTGCCCCACGCCCCTCCCTTTTTACGGGCTTTTTTCCCCTCTAACCCACCAGATATAGGGATAGAAGCCCTTGCTGGCGATGGTTATGGCCACCGCTAAGGAAGAAACGGTGGGTTGTGTGTAACAGTAGGGCTGCTGGCAAAACTTTGAAGGCGCTGGCCGTTAGAATTGTAATTAATTTGGTTTATCTTTCGCCGGCTTAAAGCGCTGAAAAAAACAATAAGCTTATTTGCATTAAACTGTTATGTTTATGCGAAATCTTTTTCTGATCTGCAACATTATTTACGCTGTTTTGTTGTTTATGTGTGTTTTGTAGATACCGACATTATTCAAGGTAAAGTTTTGTCAGGCTATTCCCTTGATTTCGGCGGCGTCGTCGGTAAATGGGTAGAAAAGTAGCCTAAGCCAACCAGAAAGTTGCAATTTCCGACGGACAGCTCTGCAAATTTTCGTCAGAAAAGATTTTCGGTAGTCGAAGTTTTAAGTTTGCCTCTAAATTTTTCAAATATTGGTTTTGCAGCCCACACTTTGCATTTTTTGACAAAAATTTTAAACAAAAAAAATTTGAAGATTTTTTGACAACCCCAGATTTACAGACAGTGCAATTATTGTTCTTTCTGCGCTCTGCCACGACGTAGCCGCTGTTTTATTCACTGTTATTATTTAGGTCGTTTGAATCCAGGCTTGTTGTGGATATGGATATCCATGGATATATTCGTGTGTGAATGTCAGCCTCAAGCCACCCTGGCGCATTTGCTAATTAAACTGAACATTTTGTGTTTTTTATTTCTGTATCATATTTTCCTCTCTGTCATGCTTACTCTTTATTTTCTCGTTCATTCATGTTATTAAATGAAATAAATAATCAGTCACATTAACATGCCATTATTTAGCTAGCCTAAATTAATTTATTATCACTATACCGGTAACAGATCTTCAACTTCGGTGCTTTAATACTGTTGGTTGGCCAACAAAGCGTCTGTCTATTTGTGAGTTTACGGTATTTTTATTTTTTTTTAATTAAATGGTAACAAAATTGCAAACGTTTTTTTTGCTTACGAAATGCTAATACAAAGCTAATACAAATACAAACCAAATGTTTTTCAAAAGCGTCCACTCCACCTTATGCTTTACTTCTGTAGGCGTACAATTTGTCTTTGAAAACAAGAATCCCAGGCTGGGGTGGGCCGACCGTACCGCATATATCTGAAGGCCAGCGTCCAACTTCGGGTCGCGGAAAGAAAGCAATTTCCCAAAGTAACTGCAGTTCCATACACGCTACGCTGACGCTGCCATATCGAACGCTATAATCAACGCTAGGATACGATACGATAATTTGGCGTAGGTGACGGTTGCAGGCAGCAACATTGTATTAAAAATTGCGGCTAAACCGCTGCAGATAGAGACGTGGTTATTTTTGACAGCCTATAGAAAGTTGCCATCGCCCTGTCCAACGGTACTATAGCCGATCTCTTACGACATACCGTTTAGCCACAAAACATGCGTTACGGACAGACAGACGACATAGGCCTATCGTATCCCTAACGGCCAAAAACCGGGGCAATAAAATTGTGTAGATTTTCACGAAAGTTTGTAAATACTCAACTAAAATTATATTTCAACGCAAAATAAGTGTTTACTTTTTACTTTTATTTATTTTAAACAATTTTAAGAAGGATCTGTTTGCGTTATGTTTTGGGGAGGGGAAATGGACGGTCGTGCACTGCTGTATTTTGCGAAAATTTGGAGGCTAATTATAGATGCACGCAGGATAGGCGTCTGTAGATATGGATATATGCATGGATATCTACAGAAAATCTGTGGATATGAATATAGATATGGATGCGATATATATTATATCCCCGGCAGGCCTGTTTGAATCTGATGTTTTTGTCTGCGTTGCATAATTTGTGCAAAAAAGTGGCGCCGAGGTCAAGGCGAATAAGGTTTCCGTCGAAGGGGGACAATATGAAAAAGATCCTTTTCTACATGCGGCAAATAGGCCTATAGTGTATCTGGGTCTTGTCTATTCGTATTCAGTTCATCATTTTAAGCACGTAGCACCGCACCTGTATATAGCATTACGGACCGTTTAAATGTTAGTTACGGAATTGCTGGAGTGTGTAAACGATCGGTACGCAGTACGAGCTTATACCACTCCAGACAGTGCTGTTACACACTTAAACCACGCTTAGGTGGCATAGACTATAACCGCCTTTTGCTTTGTGACACCCAACTGCAGCCGAAAGTTGTGAATACAGTTATCAGTACGAGCTGAATGTGGTTAAACTTTTTTATGGCGAACATGCAGCTGCCGTAACTGTAAATATTGCATTTGGAGCAGGGTCAGTTTGACTCGCAGGAACGGCTGCACCAGTTGTCGTCTGCTCATCCTTCCACCGAGGAGATGTTGACACAGCTCCAGCTGCATCAGAGGTTCAGCTCATCAGCCTCCGTCACACCGTCCGACTCCACGGCCCAGCTGCTTGAGGACCATGACAAGGATGTAACAGCTAGCGACGATACTTTTAGACCGACGTGTCGTCGAGACAGTGTCGCGAGCAGCTCTAGCAGCAGATCGGTCTCGTTCCTGCGACTACGATCACACAGCCTCAGGTGCAGCCAGATAGTTGTATTAGTTGTTGTAGTAGTAGCTGTTGTTGTAACTTGTAATAGTAGTAATAGAAATAATAGTATAGTAGCAGTAGCAGAAGTAGTAGTAGAAGAAGTAGTGATAGTAGTAGAATGTGGCCAGTAGTTGCAGCAGCCGATCTATTGTCTCGTTTTTACGACTACGATCACACAGTCTCAGGTAACCTAGAGTCAGCCAGTTTAACAATTAAACTTCATTTTCATTCACCTTTTATTTATTTATTCAAATGGTTTGGTGACGTAAAACGGTTAGGACGTTAGACGTACAATTAAGATGTCGTGAGTTCAACTTCCGGAGTCCGGACCCCAGTTCGGCTGCTTGTTGGTTGTCAAATGATACTTGGATGAATGACTGTCAGCTGATGGGGAAACCGTCTCGGTATATAACTAACCACCAAGGTCAACTCAAGGTCGGTGAATCGACTTACTTACTTACTTGGCTGGGGTTAGGACGGGGCATGTTCATCTGGCAGGTAACACTGCAGTGCAGTGATATTGTATGACATATGACATTCCGTATAGTTCTGAGATGCGTTAACGTTATGAACCATACAACTTTTCAATTTTAAACCTTTGTCGTACAGTGAAATAACAAGTCATTAGTATTAGACACACGTTTAGTTAAGAATAATTTTAGGTGATATTTATGATGTTGTCTGCTTGCGTTATGCTAACAGTCCGTGTCGAGCGTCGCCAACTGACTGCGATACGGCAGTCGTCACCAACAGCGTGTTTCGTGAACGATTCTCTAAGGTAAAGGCTCTACACTTTATTGATCGATCGATCAATTAATCAATTATTTAGTTGCTTCTTAAACACATTAACTGATATAAGTTTGCAGCCAAGAAGTTTGCATGAGAATAACGCGTCAGAGTCGCCGTTAACACAAGGCTTGAACTACCGTTCAGCCTGTGATATCACAAGCACGTGCGTTTAGACGAACATCTAAGAAATTTAGTAAAATGGACAGTCCGAATGGGACGCCTATCTAGTTAACCCTTTGGGACCCATAAGGACGCAGCCTAGTTACAGTGAGTACGAAATTGAAATTAGTTTCAGTAGACCAGGTTAGTGCATGATCAGACTTTGGTTTGATTTTATTGTTTTATTACGAAAATGTGGCAAACCATTTGCCACTGGGCCTCATCCTAGAATGGCATGTGGCAATATCGTAACAACTGGGTCACAAATGCCGAAGCGAGAAGCACCACAGGGTGGTCCGCTGCCTCCAAGTTGGTGCGCATGAGAAGGCTTCAACTTTTCGGCCACCTGGCTAGAAGATCATATGAGGAAGACCACCACAGGGTCGTGGTAGCAGCAATGAGCAACCCGCCTGCAGGATGGAGAAGACCGAGAGGACGCCGTCGTGATACATGGTTGAGGACCGTGTCCCGAGACGTCCAGCCCTTCAGCACCGGCGGTCACTCGGCCTGGCGTCTCGCTGTAGATCGCCGGCAGTGGCGTCAAGTCGTCGACACCGCCATGCTCCGATAGGAGTCTGTCAACAACGAGGAGCAGGGTCACTGGACCGTCGACGATGTGGCAAAAACGTCACCACTGGGCCTCAAGTCCCCTTATAGTTTCACTGGCAACCTTATTGCTACTGGGCCTCAAATTAAAGTGCTAAATTGCACACTGTTGGGCAACGAGTTCCACACATTTGTGATACGTTTAAGCTTATTAGCGCATGTCGATGCGCAACATGCGCTGCGTGCATTTGCTTAAGCAAACGAATGTCAAAAAGGCGGAAATTTGTTGTTTCGTGTGAACGTCATTTCATTTCCCATCATGTCATTGGTTGGCGCCTGTCGGAAATCGTCTACATGTGGGCTACGTTTGACAGTCGCCGGAAAACTTTAGTGCAAACTGCCATGCATGTGTATATGTTCTTCAGGCTGTGGAGCAGATGGAGGACCGACTGTCGCAGTTTATTGAGGCCGGGTTGGCGCCGGATGTACAGCCAGTCGTTGAGCTGGACGCGGCAGCAGGAGCTCTGCGCTTTGCCCACCACCAGGTCATCAAGCTGGCCGGCGACTGTTTACACAAGTCACGCGATCAGACGCTGTCCAGCGCATACTTCTACGAGCTGTCCGAGAATCTTCAGACCCTTCTGAACGATGTACGTAGGCCTACGGGAAGATTTTGCATAGATAGCTAGGTCCACTGCACTAAAGCTTATCCCCCTTTTCAGCGCTTTGACGGTTTTAGGAGACTCGGACCCGGAGCACGACATTTAAGTGCCGCAGTTTGGGCGCCAGACGTTTGGGCACCGCCGTTAACAGGGTTCGAAAATTTCGCATGATATTGACCGGCGTACAACGCGTGAGTGACGCGCAAATTAATTGCGAAAATCACCCGAGGATTTACTCGGAAAACAATGGTCAGGTTTGTCACTTGAGAACAACGACGCATAACGATGACGTACGACATTGACGACGCAAAACAGCGTACGACGAAGAAACGTGACGACGACGATATGACGAAGCGACACGTACGATGAAGAAGCGACTCACGACACGAAGCGTGACGACAACGACGTACAATGACGTCATGCGTTGACGAACGACAGTGATGACTAGTAAGTGCAGCATAAATTCATTATTATGCCGTGGCTACACGCACCTTGTCCGAGGTGTCGTCCGACGTCGCCGAGCTTTCCGAGGTTTGAAAACCTCGTTCGGAAAAATCGGACGCTGTGTGTGTATGCTCATTTTTTTCCAATTTTTTCGGACGAGCCAAACGACGCCCATCAGAACCTTGGACGAGAAAATCGCCCATGTCGTCCGTTTTGTCCGATTTCCTCGTCCGAGAAAACGGACAACACCTCGGACGGAAAAATCGGTGCCTGTAGCTGCAGAAGCCAATAAAAATCTTGTTTGCCAACTGGCTTATGATTATATATTAAACTGGAACAAAATGCAAATTAATTTCAATGACGTGCCAGTCAAAATGCGTTTGCGGCCGGGCTCTGTCCCAAACCTCGCTGGAGAAGTTTACAGTGCTCCCCCAGACCGTTTAGCTGAATTTTGGACAAGGAATTGACGCTTTTAAAATTTATCAAAAATATGGTTAGTAGCCCTTTTAGGTAGACGGGTTTGTGCGCTGTATAAGTTTATTTACTTACTGACTTACTCAAGCCTAGTTTCCATCCAACGCAACGCACACAACACGCTTACTTTTCGACGCAACCGATGCAGACAACGCAAGAAAATTACGCACGCAAATACGCAAAAAACGCAAACGGACGCAGATGACGCAACGAAAGTACGAAACGGACGCAATGGACCTAGTTGACACAAGCGATCAACGGCCAAAACGCACGAATAGAAACGGTGTCTGTTCTTGCGTTGCGTTCATTCCGTAACATACGTTGCGTTGCTTGCGTTGCGTTAGACCTAAATGGAATCTAGGCTTTAGAGTAACTTACGGTTGAGATCAGAGTCGGCGAGCTTGTGCGCTGTACAAATTAGCTTACTTACTTATTGACTTACTCTGCTCATCAGTGGGTTGACCTTGCGTCTAGGCGAAGCAGAAGTTGTCGTCGGCGGGTGTCAACTCGTTGGCTCTACTTATAAAAAAGCTCCTCATCATCGTCTCAAGACCTTCACGTTTACTCGAGTGTCTGGTAAAACCGTCTTCTCGCTTGTCCATGTCTCAGTAGCAGAAAAACCAAGTCGTATGGTCAGTGTATGCTCGAGTCTGGGATTAGTCATCAGAGGCTGAACAGCAGTTCAACCCCTGTGTTAAAGGCGACTTTCCTTTCCTATGGGAAAATCAAAAATTCGACCCAACACAGAATCAAAACCCCTGACCGGATTGATATAAAATTTGGCGTGATTGATTACGTCGGCTAGTTGGCCCCTCCTGCAAAATTTCAGGTAAATCTGCCCAACGGGGCTTATCGGCAAATAGCCGAAATATACTCAACAAATTTTATAGCCAGCACATTGATGCACGTTCAGTGTGATTGATGTGGGCAATATCACTTTTTGTAATTTTTTGCTGTTTTCGATGTGCAAGTCCTTAAATGTTGCCGTTAACAAGTGTTTTGTACATTTATTATTTTTAAGACTCACTGGACTCAAAGTCGGTGCTGGGTGACTTGGAAGTAACTGCACCGTATTGCTTTTTTGTATTTTCACAGTTTTTTTAATTAAAACATAGCACCAACAGTCAAGTGTTGACTGTTGACTAATTTCCAACGTTCTGTTGCAGTGTTACTTTTTTACCACATACTTAAATTATAAGTACGGAATTTATTGCGAACGTTCTGTCTCGTTGAGCTCATTGGACTCGAACTCGAAATCTCGTGACTCAAACTAAGTAGACTTGATCGTAGTGAACTAGTGTATAGTCAGAAATACAAATAAATGCGCATTGTACACACAGTGGCCCGCAAAATGTATTCTAAGCCACTTTTATTTTATGATATTTTTGGTTCTTAAATGTGGTTTGATATTAATAATTCTTTCACTTTTGGACTTTTTAATAAACTGCAAATGTGTTGCCAGATTACGTTGTTAACGGTTCTCAGAATTGGCCTATTATTATCCCCAAACTGTTTACTTTTAGGAGAAAAAAAGTTAGCTTTATTTATTCGTGATTTTGTGCTGCAGGAGTTTGACCCTGCGGAGTTTTATCGTTTGCTGGAGGCGACTGAAGGTCATGCTAAACAGACGGTTAAGACAGACGTACCACGATATGTCATTGCTAAGCTTGGTCTCGACCAACACAACAGCGTCACTGGTACACTTGCTATATCAGTTGTCTTCTGTTTCTCCACTTCATCATATTTGTCATACCAGTATAGGCAATTGCAGAAAGCCGTTTTTTGTTTCAAATCTTTCCACAAGATTGACACTGGGCGACTTCACTTTTTGACTTAGACTTTCGCTGAGACTTTCGCTGAGTCTAAACTTCGGTCTAAGTACCTACTTAAGTCAAAAAGTGAAGTGATTTCGCTGAGCGAAAACATGGCAACTAACACGGATAGTTTGGTAAATTAAAACAGTCTGGTACCAAAAATAAACGCCGTAATGGCTACACAATGACGTAAGACGTTATGTAATTACGTCATTTGCGTGCACGGCGCAATTAAATAAACAAGTCCAAGCGTAACTGGTTGTTTTATTTCCTGTTAGGTTTACCGGTTTTCCGCCATTTTTAATCGTTTAGTTGAACTTTGGTCTAAGTACAGACTTTAGCGTTCAGCTTTGGCTTTGGCTCAGCGAAAAGGCTCAGCAAAAGTCTAAGTCAAAAAGTGAAGTCGCCCACTGTTTTTCAGTTTTCCAAGTGACCGGATTCCAAAATCCTTCAATCTTTCCCCGTACAATTCTTCTTCTTGGTGTCGAACTCCTGTCAGAGTGTTGCCGTACTGATGACATGTCGCCAGATGTCCCTATCCTTGGCCTTCCTCCAGGCAGTGTGAACTCCGAAGTCCTGGAGCTGGACGTCTTCGTCGACTGTTCTGTGCCAGGTTAGACGTCCGGCCGATCTCCTCCAGTCAGCTGGTGGTCGGAGTGCGGCGACTATGACTCGGTGATGCTATTTTATGCGGCTGTACGAGCTAGGTGTTCGTATACTTCCAGTTTTTCAGACCACTTATTATTAAGTAAGTAAGTAAGTAAGTAAATGATTTATAAAGCGCCATAGTCTCAGAAAGAATCAGGGCGCATAGGATGATGGACGCTAGGTGGCAGAAAAGGCTGACTAAAAGTAGTGGGTCTTTAAGTGACATCTGAATGTAGCCAAGGTTCGACATTGACGAATTTGAGGAGTTAATTGTGTGAATCGATGTTGTATTCTCTGCAGTGAATACGTCTGTCGTCTGTGTTTTTGCAGGGTCGGCGACTGTAGGCAGCGACAGTCTCGACAGCAGCGTCGCCAATACACCCGATACCGACGAATCACCCAATTCTGTAATTAACTTGATAACTGGAAAAATGCTAAACAAGAAAATGCAGTTTTGTGCAGTTATCACTGTTAGGTTTTTGTTTAAACTAAATGACTAATTAGGCCTAGTCGTTAATTTTTGTAATGTTATCTATTTAAAAAATAATCATTATACCACTGTGTTTATTATGCGATTTAATCTCTGACTGTTTGTATCTAAGCCTTGTTTTCGCTTTGGCTTGTTGTTTGTTTTTGATTTGTTTTTTTCTTTGCTGTCATTGAATGACGAATAAAGTTGAATAGATTAGGCTAGCTCTAGATTGTTTCGAATCGTGGTGTGCACCTGACGTTTAGGGTCGTAGTTTTGACGAGGCCAAGACTCCGGCGGCGCAGAATTTTCTGTCGCAGAACCGGGCACCGTGCGAAGACGACTTTGAAACCATCAAGCTCATTAGCAATGGCGCCTACGGGTAGATCTTCATTTTAGAGCTGTCTAAGCGTTAATTTTTTTCAACGCGTTAACGCATTGCGCTAATTTTTTTACTCCTCGCACGCTACGTTCCTAACGTAGCGAAGAGGAGTATATGAGATCAGTGTAATATTGAGGACCGACCGACGACCGACCTCTGTTATTGGAAGAGCCTTCTTGGAAGAACTTCAAACGGTCATATCTCCATAACGGTGCCAGATAGACGCATGGTCACTATAGACCACCCATAGGAAGTTTACCCCCAGGAGTCGAATGCTTACGTGACCGATGACGTCACGTGACGCCAAAAATTCAAAGTAGTGACCCCATTATGTTTGAGGCGCTATATCTCCACAACGGTGCCAGATAGACGCATGCGTTGAGGTATAGCAACACAAATTGCAACAAGCGTCATCGACCATTATTGGAAAGTTTTTCCTCTCAGTTCCTAAAATCGGGCAATATTTTATGAACTTCGGGGAGACAATTTCCAATAACGACCTCAACGCCAGTCACTATTATTTATTAGACGGGTCTCAGTTAGACGCCGGGTCTCTAATACCAACCGAAATCAACGGAAAAATCTCTTCAAAGAATACAAAAGAAAATGATGCGCGCGAGGAGTACATTAGATTGGTCACAATCTAATAATACTTTTTGTTTAAGCATGCGTTAACGCGTTATTAAGGTATCATTAATATTGCGCTGAATTTGCAGGACCTGAAAATGACGGACCACGAAAAAACAATGACTGGAAATTGCAATACCTGGAAAATGAAGGACCAATCGCACCTTGTCATCTGAATTTTATTATAACAGTACAGACGGAACGGAAACAACTGTTTATTTGCATGAATTTGCGAGCCATGTACGAACATTGCATCGCTCGGTGTTCCTGCTTACGTCCCAGCCTACACTGGTAACTTACTCATTGCACCTACCCACGGAGGGATGGCCAGGCTGAGTTGACCTGGGTGGCTGGTTGCACAGCGAGATGGTTTACCCGTCTGCCGTGACGGTCGCCCATCCATGTACTGGCCGGGCCCGGCGTTGATTAACTTCTTTGATGCGATCACCGACATTAACGACCAAGCCAAAACGCCACCTCTCCTTTAGAGTAGCCCCAGCTATTATATACAACACATTACGCTGTTCTGGCAGTGACGCGCCATATAGACTGATGTTTTACTTAAAGGGATGTCAGACGAACGACAAAATCGGCCGATTTTATCTGCCGACAAAATCGCGCGACAAAAATCTGTCGTGTGTCATGCAAAAATCGCCCGATTTTGTCGGCCAAGATAGAGCACGTTCTATCTTGGACGATTTTGTCGGCCGACTTTTCATATATCGGACAACAAATTTTGCTTATGTTGCCATGGTGATTGTTTACAACGGAAGATGAATATTTATTTCAGTTATTTCTTGTGTTTGTTATTATTTTCGTTCATTAGATGCAGAAAAAGTGATGCAAGTATTATTTTGCGATCTGCATTCGGCTGTTGTGCTAGCTGATAACGTATGAAGTAGCAGACAAAACTCGGCCGTGTATCATGGTTCACCGATTTCGTCGGCCGATTTTGTCAGGCAACTCAACCACACCCACAAAAGTCGGCCGACTTTGTCGTTCGTCTGACATCCGCTTTAGTTATTCACTTCGTGTCGTGCGACGTCGGTGCAGGAGCGTGTACCTGATTCGCCACAAGGAGACGCGCCATTTGTTTGCGATGAAGAAGCTACTCAAGCAACATCTGATACTGCGCAATCAGGTCGAGCAGGCGTTCGCTGAGCGAGATATTCTCACATTCTCCGACAATCCGTTTGTCGTCAGTTTCTACTGCAGCTTCGTCACCAAAGTATCGTATTAATCACATCGTTCAGCTATCATTTAATTCCTGGTTTTGCATGTAGTTGGGGACACGAAGAGAAAGTGGTTAATCTCATTAAGATTTAACATACATACATATTTATTTGATTCAGGGAACAAGTACAGATGAAAAACCTATGCCTTATACCGGTACATAAAAAGCAAAGGAAACTAACAGTCTAAAACTATTGTACAGTTTACAACACGTTGTAGCGGTTCTAGCTAAAACATGAACAAATATACACTAAGACCGGCTTTCTGGCTATTGGCTCCTCAATTTCCCCAAAGTTTGTATATTTAGGCGAAAATTTTCTTATAAGAAGAAAATGTTTTCACAATTTTTCAGCTGCCTTCTCCATTTCCTCCTCTTGCCATGACGGTGTCGTCTCATTTCGCCTAATCGCTATTCCAGTTGGGTCTACTGCAGAGCCCCAACCAAAATCGAACTAAGTTAGGGTTAGGGTTAGGGTAAGTATACGACGCGAAATGAGATTAGGCGAAATGAGACGACACTCGTCGTATACTTACTTACGGTCGGCCAAAAAATGGTACAGAAAAAATGATGAACGACAAAACAAAGCTTGTCAAAGAAGCAAAAAACGACAAAGCAAGTTGTTGTTTTTGGTCCGCCTATTAAAAAAGATTGGGCAAAATGGGATTAGGCGAAATGAAATTAGACGAAATGCGATTAGGCGAAATGCGATTCGGCGAAATGCTACCCAACCGCCATGACACCACCGAGGGACATGTATCATGCGCGATGGAACATGGTCTTACTGTATGTTGTCAGTGGTCTTACTGTAGCCTAAGTTGGTCACTGTACAGTGTACATTCAGTGAGTGGTTGTTGGCTGCATAGAAGCACGTCTGCATGGTACTTGAATATGTCGAGGGCGGCGACTGTGCAGTGCTACTCAAGAACACTGGAGGTCCTTTACCGCTTGATCTGGCCAGGTCAGCTCAAACCCCGTCTTCCACGCGCTACAGTCTGTTCCATTTCGACTTGATAATTACTGTCCGCGGTAGCGACGACAGTATTGCTTTTGGCATCGCCGCCAGGCTTCTTTTTCGTTTGTTTCTCTGTTTCCACGATAACTCACGAAGTTGAAATTTTGATGAAATTTTGCACGAAAGTGCAACTCATCAACCGCAAAAACACGTTGAATTCCAAGGTCATGGGTCGAAGGTCAAGGTCATAGGACCGGGTTTTAGATACTTTACGATTGCAATATAGGGCCTTGCTGCCATTAGCTGCTAGCAGCGTGACCCATCTAGGCCGGTAGTTATTGGCCGACGCTGACGTCATTGCTATAAATATCGCAGCATGCCACGGCCTACCGCGAACAGCCTTAGCCTAGCACGAGGTTTAATCGTCCGTCTTGTTTTTAGACAATTTCGCGTGAGAAATCAATTGGTTTTTTGAAGAATTAAACAATGCCCGTTTTCGACGGCAGCTGCAATATGGTGTTTATGTGCGCACCTTGTATCATTGTTGCTTTTTTTCTGTAGTATGCCCTTTGTATAGTAGTATATGCTCTATGTATACGGTGGCACAGAATGTACTCGGCCGAAGTGGTGTTGGCGTTGGAATATCTTCACAGCTATGGAATTGTCCACCGTGACCTTAAACCCGACAAGTCAGTATATAGGCCTATACTGCATAATTTTTTAGCCATTACCGGCCCTGTGCAAAAATTGAAGTGCTACTGATAAAATAGTAACAGATTTGTACACCGTCGCGAAAAAAGTAAAAAAAATTTTGGCATAACTTTGTCAAATTTCCACCAACTTTGATAATTTTTAGCATAAAGATGACCAAGACGATATTATTATGTATCGTGCACTCACATACCACCTCAGCTAATTTATGTTAACGCACTACAGTGTGAAACACAGATGTTCCAAATTGTTACATTATGCGGCGATTATTTGTATCATATGGCTCATCTTTGCATCATTAATTCGACAGAGGGTGCGACATGGTTTGATAATTTTGAAGTATTAAATATTTTATGCTGAAAACAGCAGAGAACAAAATAGCTGGCTGATGAGCTTAAAACACGTCTAATCGATGAGTGAATGCATTTGATCAGTCGGTCGTTGATTCTGCTATCAGCCATTTGCATTGCATGCCCCTAAGCCATTGCGTCTTTGTATGCAGAGCACACTTTGGCATAAATTCTAATTTGCAAGCGAGTAGTTATACAGACTTATAGTTTTGTTAAATAATTTACATGTGCCTAATTAACTCGTTACAGCGTTTACTTGAGACAACAACTCAACATTAGGCAACAATTTGGAGCATCTACGTTTTACATGGTAGTGCAGTGACATAAATTAGGTGAGGTGGAAATTGAGTGCACCTTACATAATTTTGTCGTCTTAGTCATCAACGGGCCAAAAATTATTACAGTTGGTAAAAATTTGACAAAGTTATGAGAAAAACAACTGTGACTGTTTTTTTTTTCCGAGACACGGTATATTTACTGTAGTTTTGCTTACTTACATAATTTGCTCACAAAAATTTGCTGACTATGATAAAGCCGCATCATTCTTTAGCATCGAATTTAGTAATAGAACGTTATTTACAGCAATTACAATTAAAAATAAATTAGAACGGAATTCACAGGGCGTTGAATATGTGGTATAAAATCTAGGAATGTTCGCTGTGTGTTGAAATTGCTTGCATTGTATTGTAGTCTGCTTATCAATTCAGTGGGTCACATCAAGCTGACTGATTTCGGATTATCCAAAATCGGCCTCATGAGCTGTAAGTATACAGGAGTGGCCAACAAAATGATACTTTTTGGTATTTGAGTTATTTCACTTGTTAAATGCATTACTTGCAATTTTTGTGTACTGACGTATCATTGTTATTTTTTCTGTTTTGCAGTATCATTACTTTTAACATATTTTTATTTGCGTCTAATTTATATTCACTTTTAGTTTTTTTTGTAGAGCTTAACTACGCAAGTTGCATTTGTTAACTTTGTTTAATTTGTTCATGATGATGATGATAATTAACATTGAAATTACGTCAATTTTCGTCTGCTGATTTGAACAAGTAAATAAGTAATTGTAATTTTGTCGTGATGGTTGAATTAACTAACAACATGCAATTGCTACCAATTTGCGAAAGAAAATAGTCGATGAGACAGCGTGAAAGCATTCTATCAGCGATTCTGCCTTTTGCGAAATTACTTTTGTTATTATCAGTAGTAAATTCGTATGAATTGCGATGTTATATCGTGTATAGTGACGACCACTCTGTATGAAGGATCGATCGACAAGGACTGCAGACAGTTCAAGGATAAGCAAGTCTTTGGAACGCCAGAGTACATCTCACCGGAAGTCATTTTACGCCAGGAATACGGTCCGTGTACATACTTGTACTTCAACCAGACTTGGCTTGCGCTGCTACTGTTTTCAGACAATTTCGTCTGCAGTCGTATGACATAAAGCAAACGACAGTGTAGTTTGTGCGATATGAGCATGGTTTCAGTACGATACCACATTGTCTGGAGTGGTATAAGCTTCCACTGCATACTCTAGCAGACTGCAGTGCAGTATCTAATCCGTACACATACAGGTTGGGCCAAAAGATGGCACCATTTATTGTACGCCTCATAACTCTACCAAATATTAACCAATTTTCAAAATTCTTTCGCTGTCAGATAAAGGAGACAATTTGTAATGAAACTGTCGCTACAGATCCCACCACACCTTAAGTGTGTCGCTACACTATCTCATGAAATGTCAGATGACGCACTCAAGCCCGCGACGCCACTGACCAGTTGCGTGATCAATGTTGATCGAGCCTGGCATGTGGCCCCCAAACAACCCAGACTTAAATCCAGTCGATTATGCTGTTCGGGATGCCCTTCAACAGATGACCTATCAATGTTGACGATTTAGGACAGTCAACCA
>Ga0056128_1005046_pt1 | contig 16570 bp, 3 predicted proteins | sample WorMetLIZISLAND2_FD_71113 | JGI IMG/M metagenome (GOLD analysis project Ga0056128, IMG submission 71113) | Marine gutless worms symbiont microbial communities from Max Planck institute for Marine Microbiology, Germany - Olavius geniculatus... ... | reverse complement strand
ATCTGGTGGGAGATAGTTCCAGACATTAATTATCCGCTGGCTAAAAAAGTTTTGTCTGACTGTGCTTGTATTATGTTCTTTGAACAGCTTATACGGGTGGCCTCGTGTGGACTTGGCAGCATAGCTAAACTGGAAAAAAATCACTATTACATACACCAACAATTCCAAAGATAATTTTATAACACATTATCAGGTCGCTGTGTAGACGTCGTTGTTCCAAGCTTAAAAGACCATGCATAAAACACCAACTTTCCACAGTCGGACCTAAGCTAAACGTCATTAGTGAATATTCAGAGAACCTAGACACATATTCTGACGCAACGATTGCTACGATTTAGCTGTACGTAAGCTTAACTAAAAGTACAGACTAGAAAGCAGTCATAGCCCGCAGATACCTCCGCCAAGGCAATGTTGTTCACCAGGTGGCGTCACCATCTTCGCTTTGCCAGCGATTCCCTTATGCCCCTTTAACGCAATGGTAACAAAAAATTCAAAGTGATCCAGAATCCAGGATTCCCTCCGGATCATGCCCAAAATTGAACCACTGGTAGTTTGTGCCATTCCCGACATACCTTCAGAATTTCAGAAAGATCCGTCCATAACTTTTTGAGTTATCTTGCTAACAGACAGACAAACTTACAGACAGACAGACAGACAAACAAACAAACAAAAACCGGCAAAAACATTACCTCCATGGCGGAGGTAATAATGACTCTTGGTGAATGGCTAGTCCTAATGTACGATGCGAATGTTACCGGTACATAGTGTCCTAGACTATTTCTACTACATAGTATCAATGTAGACGATGACGGATTAAAAATTGACTTTCACTCAACAGAAAATGATACTGTACATACCGCAACATACAAAAATGCACAAGATCAAAGCTTCAGCTTGACGTTATATATCCAGTCTTCGCCAAGCTAGTTTCGAAAACAAAACTGCAATTTCCCCGGGGTGATAAATGACCTTCTATTTTTAGCGCGCGTGATAAGTATGCAATCGCGTCAAGCTGAACGGCCGACTAAATACTAAAAATAATATAACATTTGAGCCAAATGAAATAATAGAATTGTTTAACGACAGTCTGTTTATTGGTTGCTGCCTAAGACGATTCATCAAGATAGGCCTACGTTCTTCAGCTCAGTGCGAATGATCGGTTAATAGGCCCCGCCTACGTACGTCATCGCCGTGCAGTGCCATACGGTGTAATGTAGGCCCCTAGAGTTTGAAGTTTCTGTAGACACCGAGTGAGTTTAATATCCTACGTGAGAGAACTGCATTTGTACAAAAAGATTACGCCTCAGTCATCGAGACGACCGCGAATTGTCGCTGTACACTGCAGAATGATGTTCCGGCTGATACCGATGGAGTGTTAGCAGTGTGAAAAATTAGCTGCGCGGTCGAACAGGTGCGTCAATCTGCGGTTAAAAACTGACTCAGGTAAAACTTGTTATAAACACAGCCGGCAGTAGTTGTAATTAGAGTTGGGTTGACAATATTTCGGTAATCGATCAGCGTTTCTATACCGCGCCATTTTGACTCCGCGTCATTGTCGCGCTCATTTGTCCGCGCGCTCTTATGTACGCCTAATTGACTACGCGATTATGACTTACGCGCTATTGTCGCGGAACCCCAAAATTGTGATGTAATTCCTATATATATAGTATATAGCTGACCCCCAGGCATAATATGACAGTGTGTTAAGGGAGTTGAGAAAAAAGGTAGGAAGGGTAACCCTCCCCCGGCAATTCAAACACTGCATGAGTGTTGGAGACAAAAGAAAAAGGAGCTGATGAATGTGACTTATGTGAAAGATGACGTGTGAATGTCTGACGCTGAAGCTGGGCCATAGAACATCTCCAGGCCGTCCGCATCATGCAGCTGTCACCTGCTCAGTCACTTCAACTCGACCCACACGCCACAGCTCAGAAACATGCCATAGCTGCACGTGTTTGCAAAACGAATAATTATCTGCTCCGACCAGGTAGTGCAAAAAGTAAGGCGCAGAAAAGAAGTTACATTTGTTAAATATCTGCATAAAACATTGACCTATATTACGCAAGTAATGTGTACGCCTAGTTGCGCATGACTGGCCGTGCCTGTAAGCCTGTATTTTTGGTGGCGTTCAGTTTATGGGAAGCTTATTCATGGCCGTTGCAGGCAGACAGCAGCTGCTGCAGTTGCCATGGTCGCCTGATCGACCGCCAACAGTAATTTATTTGAAGCTTCTGTAATCAGTCGGCTGTCTCTTCTGGTATGCTGAACAACGCAACCTGGCAGATATGCTGCAGGAAAGACGACTCGAGTTGGCAGAGCAGATTTTCATGTGACTCGAACAGGCATATGCAAAAAAAACTAAATTAAAAGATTTAAACAAATTATAGTGCATTTTGTCACATAGCTAAATTTCTGCTACTGTCTAATGCTGCCGAGCGCTCATTCATGAAAATATTTGTCTGTAATTTTTAAAGACCTTATTCCCCACAAAAGAAAAGTTATATTTTTACATTATTTTTGTTATTTGTCCGTTTGTTCTCAATGTCATTCAAAAATTGCCAACGAACTTTGATGAATTTTCAACCGACGTTAACGGTCGACAAATTGCCATGTTTGTCCTCTGTCTGCAGGCCTGTTCTGGTTTGTGAAGGATTGTGGCCAAGCGTTAAGTCGTAGGAAAAAGCTTTTTACGCGAATAATTAGCCATGTGCCTTGAACTCAGGCATGGAAAACTAGTGCAAAGGGAACATTTTTAAATTGGGGTTGAGTGAAGGGGAAGGAATTCAGTGGGAAACTGGCCAGAGATAAGGTCAAGGTTACTATTAATTACTAATAAGAAATCGCTTACGCTGTTTTAGACGAGATAGAAATTATCGATATTAGATGACCGTTAAGGTCAGCTTTGCAATAGGAACTGTATAGGCTGTAGCGCGCCTTCCACAGCAATGCGTTTTTATTGTGAGAAAATTTTGCGAAACATGCGTTGGTTTTTTACGACTGTAGCTGCTCCTGCTTATATCGCCTGGTAGTGGGACACTATGCATAGTAGCAGCGGGGTGGTGGCGGGCGGGACGGAGCATTATTTAGAGATCGAACGTTAGGCCTATTGGTCTGCTGATCAGCCAATAGATTTACCAAAACTGCTGTGTGTGATGGAAGTCTGTGTGATTGACAACATCAAACGATTATGTCTTGATACTTTCATTATTTATAGCAATTTTCTCCGAAAATAAGCGTAAAAGTATTTTAAACTAATTCAGATGCCAAAAGTTACATACACATAATACAGTTTACCTATTTACTCGTACGCATATTTCTCCCAAACCAGTCAGTCCACCAATAACTAAAAAAAAACATGGTCCTATCAGAGCAACATTCACGAAATACAGTTTGAATTAGGGCTGCTGCCCTGTTTCGTAGTCAGTAGGCCTAAATGTCAGTACCTATCAGTTTTTTGCATATGTAATACAATGAAAAAGAAGGAAAAAGGAGAGAATGCGGACAACTTGCTTTAGGCTGCGAAAGTGAGAATATCGTTCTCAAGTCCGACAACCAAACATCGGGCCAGCGCGCCATACGACGATGCAATAAGGCCACCTGTAACCGATTTTCTGCGTGAGTCGGAACAAAACAACAGGTCGTGCCTAGCATAAACAGACCGGCTGAATGGCACAGGGAACGATGCGAAGAGATGATGAATGTGTGTGGCGATGAGTGAACTACGCGTGATTCGCGCTAGCAGCAGCAGCAGCAGCGACGGCGGCAATAAGCGAAATCGTTTTTCGCTCTTTCTGCTCGGATGCGCGCCCGCTGCGGCTGAACTGAAATAGCAGGCAGGTAGACAGACGCCGGTTGTACGAAGGCCCACCTCCATGCAACGCCGCTACTCCCGCCAAAGGCACGGATTTGGCATCTACGTCTGAGCTTTCTTTCTTCAACGCTGCATTGTACATCACAGTGATGTTTTAGTCGGATTAATTACTTGTTGCGGCATTTTTTTTATTGTCGACGACGTCATTAACTTCATCTCTGGTCTCTATCTCTCCTTATCCTGCCAGCCATCCCAAATCAAAATCTGGTAGACAGCAGTTTTTATGGCACACGTTAGTTTAAAAATGCACGAAGTGTCGTAAGCTTTATTTATGGGAAATAGGCGGGAAATCTGTGTAAACGAATGACGTTTGTGGTGTAATGAGTGCTCAAACCTGCTGAGACTGGTGATCTCTCTCTCTGAGTAGCGGAACTTAAACCTACTATTTCAGCTAGCGTTTTATCTCTGGTTTAGTTTTTTAAAAATGTTACGTTATCCTTGGGCTTTATTTTTTAAGCTTCTATGCATGTATTGTACACCACTGGTTATTCTTGTTAGCAGTTATTTTTGGTTGATTAAATTTAATTGACTGATTATGATTAATCGATTGATTAATAACGCAACCCATCGGGAGGTTGCTACCGCCATTGCAAAGAAACTAAACGACAACGTTAAGCGTTATTTGTGACTCGTATTATTATAGCATACCGTAACTGTTTGGAGTTGAAGGTAAAGATTAAAGTCGTGTTATAGCTCTTAATGGAAGCCCATTTCAAAGCTACGGAACGTCACCTGCCATATGGGATTACACAGTGTTACCTGCTACCCGACACAGATAAACGCGCCCTGCCTGAACCCCAGTCAGATAAGCCGCGGTACTCGATTTACCTATCCCGGCGGGATGGAAGGCTGAGTTGACCTAGGCGGCTCGTTACTAACCGAGATGGTTTACCTGCCCGCAGGCAGTCACCCATCCAAGTATTAACCCGGCCTGGTGCCGAGCAACGTCGTTGATAGGACACAACGCGTTACCGCTACGCCATTATTATTTAGTTTGTTCAGTAACATAAGTGTATAAAAAGTGTATTTGTTCGTACATCTACACACGAGCGTATATTTGTGTTTTTCCCTTTTTGTTGTTTTTTTTCTGCGTCCTGCACAAGACGGCAAAAATAACACACCAGGGCAGTAGGCCTACCACGTGTTTTGGCGAACGTCGTACCGGCGTTCGTAAGAGAGACAGAAGAGCGGGCGGCTTCGCTGAGCGGCAGAGCGGCTTAACGGAGTAACATTCAGTGACTGTCAGCCTACCTCGTTGACGTGCGACGATCACGACCTGGTCATGAGCTCAACGACGGCCAAGACATCGGCTTCTGACGACAAGGTGGACGTGTCCTTCGCCACTGACGACGAGGACGAAACCTCCTCGACGTCATCGTCGGAGGGTAAAGAGACGTCATCAAGTTCCTCCGAGTCCGACGCGGAGAACGGACAGAAGTCCGACGGCGATGGGGATGCGGACGATGAGAGCGAGATGCCGACGTTCACTCTGTCTCTGCAGCCGAGCACCACCGCACTCGACGACGACGACGATGCGCTACCAGACCTGTCTCTATCAGCCACCAGCGGCAGCAGCGTGACGCAGCAAGAGACCGCCGCGGTGTCGACGGTTGTCACCAAGATCAGCAGCAGTTCGCTCTCTGAGCGGACTGGCGCTTCTACTGAAACGACAACAATGACTGACGTTGCGACGACTCAGTCGACAAGCTCGGGTGCCAAGATCGTGGCCGCAGAGACGCCGGTTGAAGTGACGATTTCCGTCAAGAACGAGGTAAAGGAAGAATCGTTGGCAGAGTCGGATGAATCAGAAGAATCAGAAGAGGAGACAGAAGACCAAGAAGAAGAAGAAGAAGAAAAAGAACAAATAGAAGAAGAACAGAACTTGCCGTCGAGTTCAACGGCCACGTCTTCTTCAGCGCCTGTAAGTACAACATTGGATATTAAAGAAGATTTAAAAGTTACTTCTAGTAAGCTCGCGAAAGCAGGCCCAGAAGTAAACGTGCAAGAAGAAGTAGAAGAGCATATAGCTATTGCGGTTGTGGAGACTAAAAAAACGATTCACAATGCAGAGGAATCTGTTAGCAAGTCTAGTGTTACGAAAATCGAAGACGAGCATTCTTCGGTCACAAAACAGCAGAAAAATGCTGCGATTGAAGCGACGGCCGTGGCAATGCAAGCAGCAGATGCGAAGATCGACGCTTACAAAAAAGAGACAAATTTATCTATGAAAACAGCAGCTGATGAGGTTACGAAACTAGACGTAACAAATGACACAGAAGTGGCATCAATTTTATCCGTTTCAAGCTCAGATACGCAACTTTCTAAGAAACACAAAGATCCGGCAAATAAAAAAGCGGCATCGGAAAAGACCAAAGCAGATATGGTTGATACATCTTCACCCAAATCACCCTCTGCTGACATTGAGAAAACCGATGATGTAAAACATAAAGATAATGTAAGAAAAACAAGCGATAAAACAACGAAGTTATCGGCCGTTCAAGCTACGGTAGCAAAGCTTCCAAAAACATCAGAAAGCGATGAAACGAATAAACTCAAAACGACGAAACAAAGCGAAACCGTCGACAATACAAAATCAAGTAAGTCTAACAAAACTGAAGTTAAAGGGAAAGAAGTTAAACGGAGTGTCGCAAAAACTGTCGATGAAAAGCAAGCCGCACCTGTCACTGTGGCAGCTGAACAAAGCACTGCAAAGTCAGAATCGGAGAAAATTAAAACAAGTAAGACAATTGTTAGTGATGCAGATCAAAAAGCGGAAGTTAATCAGGAGAAAACTACAGAAGTACAGAAACATAAAATGAGCGACAGTGCTTCAGAGTCAGCAACTGTTGTTGAGAAAACTGCGAAGCTTAAATCAAAAGAACTGATCGAAGATGCTGCCAATAGCATCAGTGAGACAACAGAAGCAAACGCAGGCGAGGTATCTGGATCTACAGATAATGCAAGTGCCAAACAGACAGGAACAGAGATGTCGGAAGGAAAAGTCACTTCCAAGAAAAAATCGAAGCATTCTCCAGCGGACGGTAAAGAATCGGAAGTGAAAAATCTTTCTGCAGAGAGTCAAGCACTTGGCAGCAACCTGGAGCCTGTAGACATAAAATCTGAAAACATTTTAAAGACAAAAGTCGGGGTAAAATCTAAAAAAGAGTTATCTTCAATTACCGTCACAAACTCAGAAAAGGAAAAAGATCGAACGGAAGCACAACCCAACAAGAAAGAGTCTCTGCCAGAAGCGACCTTCAGCGACGAGGCGAAGATTAAAGACTCTAAGCTAAACGGGGTGGAAGACAAAGGAAAATTGACACTGGCTGCAGCGGATGAGGCGGAGTTTCGTCCGAGACGTAACTCAATCGACGAGTTTATCAAACGGATCTTGGCTGAGGCGCGAGAAGAACAGAAGAAGATCCTTGACAGCTGCGCCGTGTCTGCTAGTTCAGAGACCACGACAACAGAAACCAGTGCACTGTCGAGTAGCAGAGCTGCCGACGGTCTTCCGTCGTCCAAAGACACGGAGTCAGAGCTACCGCAGCCCGTAGAGAACGGCCTGGACGTCGGTTCAACGACAAAAACGACCAGAAGAATCCGGGAAGACTTCGACATAGATGACGAACTGGCGGACATCAGCCGCTACTTCGCCAAACGCACGCTGATCGATCACGCGTCCACGACGGACGACGAGCCACCAGCACAGACTGGGTCCGCCATCTCGACTGACGACTCAAAGATGATAGCAAATGGCGACGAAAAACTGGCTGCAAGGACAGTGGATGAGGAACCGTTGCACTTCGTGCCGCATAGACGCGAGTCAACGGCTGCCGTGGTCCGCGAGAGCTCACGTCCAGTGCGTGTCCTTGTGGACCAGCAGACGAGCGTCATCCGGCAGCTGAACGAGGCGTCACGCGCCGTGGATGAACTCGACAACGAGATCAGGCAACTGCGGCAGTCCGTCGGCGGTCGCGAGGCGCTCTACGCGTCCATCGGAGCAGCGATCCGCGACGAACTGCGCATCTACGAGCTGGAGCTGAACGCGTCTGCCGAGCGCCTCAATCAGCAGAGACTTCCAGGCGGCGGGCGCTTCATCCGCGAACAGTTCGTCGCCCAGTGCGCCTCCGAACTTCTCCAGCGGTCGGCAGTGAACGGACCGCGTCTGGATCATCGAGCAGCCAGCGTCGACGACTGGTCTCGCGTCGGTCGACGGCGCTCCGGCAGCTTCTCCGTCGACGATGACGTGGCTGCCAGCACCCGGAATGCTACCAGACAGTGGACGATTCAGACTTCCTTCGACCGAGATCCGACAGCGGACCTGCTGATCCAGCTGCGGCACAGTAGATCGGCGAGCGTGGTGAGTGACCGCGGTTACTCGTCGAACGACAACACGGCCGACGAGTCCTCCCGAGCCACCACCACGTCGTCACTGCTATCTCGTCTGACCCCGTACAACGGAGGATCGTCCACCGCGGCCACGGAGCTAGACCTGAGCCGATTCGCGCGAGCGTCCTCCGAGGCACGCTCGACCTACTCGCGGTCACAGAGCATTTCTGACGACTGGCTGTCGACCCCCGGCGGCTCACACTACACGGTCACTCGACAGTACGTCGGCTATGTCCGCGACACGGCTAACGACACAGACTCAGAGCTGCGTGATATCGGGTACCACCACCGTGTCAGCGCGGCACGACCCCCCACCCAGCCGAGTTACTTCCGTCGCTACCAGGCGCCGTCCTTTGACGCTGCCGCGGCGCCGCCGTACAGTAGACTGTACGTCCGGCGTGGATCTCTGCAAAGTTACGGCTCATACGACAGCGGCGGGTCAACTGGCGACGACGCGGCGGGTCGTAGCTTCAACAGTCGCTTCTTGTTACGCGTCCGTGAGAAGAAAGCCCTCGGAGAGACCACCACGTCCACGTCGCGTCAGACCAGCAGTGACAGACCGTTCCGCAGTCGGTTCCTCAAGTCATCCAGCGTCACTGGCAGCAGTGCTAGTTCCACCACTTCGAGGTCCGCCGCTCAATACGAGACCGAGGACGACTGAATGACGTCGCCCCGGACTCGCACACTTATTGCTCTCACTGCATGGTCAGTAATTATTTATTTATTTAATTATTTAATTACTGTAAAGTTTGGAGCTTTCTGTTGCACTCACCGGTATAATATTTTACCACGTACGATGTGTTGATGTACAACTTAGTTTATGGTCTTGGCCTTAGGCTTTTTATATAGCTATTTTTGTATCGAAATTTGTTAACATTGAACCAGAATTGTTCGAGTTATTTGAAAATAAAGCAGGTGTCTGTTTTTTGAAACACAGTGCAGTGTATATAGGTTAATACATAGGGGCCTACCTACCAAGAACGTCATGGCGTTGCGTAGTGATAGACTATGGCAGACCACGTAGAGATGTTTGCATGAGATGTGTGCGAATAGCAGATATTGAGATCATCAGTCCGTCATGCCGCTTCATTAGAAGTCTAGCGACCCCTGCGGACGGCTATATAAACACTTCGCCGAGATAATTAACAGCCATAATCTAATCCAGGGGATTACGGTATATTTAGTAGTGTATAATGCCAACGTTGCATCTGTATCCACTATATCCACTCTAGTAGTTTAGTACTTGTCGACAACAGGTCTGCCCATTGCGTCGTTCTGTAGACGCTTGTACGTATCACTATAGCGACTAACAATCTGCTAAGTCAGTGCCCTTTCCCTATGGTATCATGATTAGTTCTCTAGTCGCGCGAAAATTAACAAAAATCTGTAGTGATGCTGCACAACTTGCGATCTCGTATCGGTTGCAGTATCGGCATATTCTTTTTTTACTTTTCAGCAACTGCATACATTTTGTTAATTTCTTTAGTTTGAACTGCAAAGATGGCGGCATATCTTTCTGTTATTGTTTCGTAATTATCAAGAATTTTGCTCGCTAGAAATTTTTATAAAAATTTCTATACAACGCCGTTATCGGCTTGTGGGTTTTAATGTCGTTTAGTAAAAATAAACAGCCATGCAAATGCAACATTTTTTGCTTTGCACCTAACCAAGATCTCTCAGTTTATAAGTAAAATAAATTTGTCGTAAGTTAGTTAGTTAGCAAACAAACTTACTTAAGACAGCTTTCTAAGCGGCACCAAAAATCGTCCTACTTCCCATGATGATTTAACCCAACCTGAAAGTATGACACATCTTTACGTTTGCGATTGTGTTGTGTTTTGATTACAGAGAGCGGTGCAGCTTCGCCAGGTGAAAACAGATCATCATTCTGGCAGACTTTCGAACGAAGTTGACGAAAAGAAATATGATGCTTTTTAAAACTTTTTTTTATCCCGCTACCTGTTACGTGCGCGTTTCCATAGTTAGAGTATACCTTGCTTCTCCCGATTAAACCAGTGACTAGTCGTGTCTGTAGTGTGATAATTGTTAGACATAGGGGGCTCCACATCAGATCAAAATTTGGCGTAAATATCTCACGTTTCAATCCGTTGTGGGCCATCCCGCCAAACGTTGAGGGTCCGTGACATATAGCCACTATACATTGCTGTTGGGGAAACTGCTCTATACGGTAGGCCTACTTTAGTACGGTATATCATGTCAGTTCAAAGAAACTAACACTGACGTAATCTAAAAACGAAATAAACAATTTTTTTGACAAAGGTGCGGTTATCTTTGGTTTTCGAGTCATGGTAATCCAAACATGTGGACCAATTGAAAAACTAAACTTACTGCAGTCACTCTGGTGGGACATGAATTGAAGTCAAGTTCCCTAAAAGTACCTGTAGTGTCTCGTTGTGCTCGGCTATGACTGTCTCCATAATACGAGACAAAGTAGATATTTCGACAAAAAATCGTTTTCGCGTATTATTTTGTTATTAGGCTTACTGATGTTTATTATACCTGTGTAAAATGATTGAGAACCACTGAAACAATGCACAAGTGCAGAAATGTTTTCACTATGCTTTCTGCATTAACATTCGGTAAACTTCCGCCGAGCAAAAAGTTGCGTTTTCGGCTTTGTCCGTTTGTTTGTTTGTTTGTCTGTTTGTTAATTTGTTTGTTTGTTTGCGTGTTTGTCCGCTATATTTTAAGCAAAACTTATGACCGGATTTGAAGAAAAATTTTGGCACACCTTGGTTGTAGCCCAAGGACCAAATGATTAGATTTTGGTTGTGATCTGCTTAAAGATCCGGATCTGAATCCGGAAACTTTTGAATAGATACGCGTAATACAGCAACTAAAGCCAAAATTCCATTACGCCGACTTTTTTGTCGCAAACTTGTCACGGGCTTTGTCGCAAACATTATGACATGTCGAGATGGTTTGCGTCCGCGACTTTCGCGATTTGTGTCTGCGACTTTAAAAGTCGGCGTAATGGAATTTGGGCTTATGTCAGTTGAATTCGCTAGGTTGCAGCATTATTTTCTGTGATTGCTTCGTTAAGCTTAGTGTTTGCTATCATTTGTGCTGCTGCCGTCACTGTGAAAATTAAGCCAGCTTTGCGCTGGCTGCTTTGGGAGTTGAAAGAGATTATCACGCTTATTAATCGAAGGAAGCCTTGCAAAAGTGAAATGGACAACATCATCAAAGAAAGAATTACGAAGCTAAAGGAAAATGACGGGAAACAAAATCTTGGGAGACGCCGCATAAAAATAGCAGCAATCACAGATCTCAAACATCTTACGAAAATGGTGTATGCCATGCCACCTGGCGAATGCAAAGGACAATCCAACTACTATCCCTTGACAATAAAGAATAAAACTCCGCAAAAAGATTCGAATCGGGAAAAAATTTGATTACTTTTTAGTTTCTTCATAGACCAGTTAACCAATCGCATTTTGTTGTCAAATTCGTCCTCAATTTTGTCAGCAGTACAGCTAGCAAAAATCGACCACCCAAAAGAAATATTTCATTTTTGTCTTTTTGCTTCGGCGGAGCTCGCCATCAATACCCGCAATCATCAATGAATAAATGAAAAATGAATGATAATTTTATTACACTAAACGTATATCAGTAGCAGCTTCACTTCGTATTACATGCAACTACTGTTTAATCAACATACTGCTATATTTATTGGCATTGTGTCGTTTTAAATATCGCTTCATGTTACTCGTATTTAAGACAATCAGTAATGCAGTTAAAGCAAATGTTGTATTAATTTTTATGTCTTAGTTGGCCTATATGAACAGCAAATACGTTTCGCTTGTACAACATTATTTTCGTGTTTTCGCAGAATAAAAACCGAGCCTATTGATACTGACTAGTTTAAAAGGCACTAAAAAGCACAGACTTACGGAAGCGCAGTGTGGTCAAACTGGCTGAAATGTAGGCCTATATCTAGGCTCAAGAGAATAAAACAGTCTTGCAGAGACACGTGCATAAGCTTAATTTTAGAAGCACGCCTATAGCCTTTTGTTTTTTTACGCGCGACAGCAGAATGCTTCGCGCGTCCTAACTATCGTCTAAGCGTCTGTCCGTCTGTCTGTCTGTCTGTCACACTTGTGATCTGTATCAAAACGGTGCCAGCTAAAATCACGAAATCTTAACTGTGAGCTGTCACAAAGACTCTAGTTTTTAATGACAAAATTTCGTTCGTGCCCCTGTAGGTAAAGGGGTTCCTTTCGAACGAGGGGGTCAAAGAAAGATACTCCCTAAAAAGACATTATTTTGCCGTTATTAGCTCTTATAGTGTGAAAACGGTTGCAGATAGGTAAATTGTTGCCACATTTTAAACGTTTTTAAACGTTTTTTTTCAACGTTGTTTTAATTTTTTTTAAAAAACGTTTATTAGAATGTGAAAGTTTAACCGACAACGTCGAAAAGCACTTTTAAAGCCAGTGAAACAAATTAATAAGCAATAGTGATGGTAGTTTATTTTCTTAGTTTAGTGATACTTGGTCTTATGACCACACGGTTGAATAGAAGTAAAATAACATTTTTTTTCTTTTTTAGCCCTTGTAACATTAGGCTTTAGGCAAAAAGTGAAACAAATTAACGCTAACGTTTTTTACGAACGTTTTAAACGATTTTTTAAATTTTGCCACGTTTTTTACGTTTTTTATGTTTAAAATGTTTTGAAACGTTTTTTACATTTATGGTTTTCTGTAATCTTGTTAGCAATTTTTGCTATATCTCGCAATGGCAAAAATCGGAAATTTTTGCTTTGGATTATCCCAATGCCGATTCCGATCATTACTGAAATTATGCACCCTTTGACTTGGGTCACGTCTTATCTTGTATGAAAATTTCAGCCAAATTCGTTCGTAATTTTTTGTGCATTCCTGTTGACAAAGCAAGAGGCAAGTAAACGTTTGTACTCGAATAAGCGGCATAACTTCCTTGGCTGAAGTAATCATCTTTTGTGCGAAGTTGAGTATTTGAAACCTGTGAACCCTGAATGCAATTTTGGACCATTTGTGCTCGGTCCGGCCCGTCTAGACACCCAATTTGAACAAGGGACTTAGTACTGGAGTGACTATCAGTCTAACTAATTCCTTTTCTCAGCTGGCAAGAGACAGAGGAAACGTATAGGCCACTTAATGTAGAAACGTTCTTATAATAGCATTCGGCGTGGACGTGATGCGGCAGAGGAGTAAGTCAGTAGCCGAACGTAAGCGCGGTAATCACTTCACACTGTATACGTTCATCTGTCGCATCCGATACAAGAAAATATGGACGATAAGTGGCTAGATGAAGTTTTCGTGTTCAGACGCCCGTTAGCCTACGCCAGTGCATCCCAGCAATACTCAGACGTGCATAACAGCGCGTTCGAGGTTGCTACGGTTAACGCGCTATATAAATTACTTACTTACTTACTTACTTACTTCTACCTTGCAGAGACAATTGAACATTTCTGTTCTTAGTGTTTTCAGTGTTAATCGTTTCTGTGATATAATCGCTCAAGAGAGCCGTGACTCCGTGAGATCGGCCAATTATTATAGTGAGCTTGCAACAGACTCGAACCGTTCTGCGTGCCGCTTGGCTATAACATTGTGTCCGGAAAAAGCGTCTTTCCAGACCTAAACGAAACGCCGTAACATACGCAATCCTCAACGCAATTACATAACGCATTATGACATAAATAATAACATAATCTAACACTTATTCAAACATTACCATGCAGTATTCTGTAAATTTCAACTCGTGATGCTTTTTCAGTATCGTGATATTTTATCAGACTGTTGATACTAAGTACTCGAAGCGCCAGAAAAAAATGCGTCTGCAATTTTTGAGACGGCAAGTCTCGATGGCCTCCTTCTGAAAACAATACTTAACCACTGGCTCAAATACATAAAATTGCGAATAGTTAGGTTTAAGTAGCGAGTATCAGTTTCTGTGCATAAGTTGATGTTTTGGGGCAGTAAAAGCAACGAAATAAAGATGTCGCACAAAAGCTGAATTGTTTGTATCGCTCGGTTTGTCCTGGCGAAAGAACAAGCGACTTGCAGAACTTCCTGTCGCTATTTCACGCATTCCGGAAGGACACCGTGATTGGTAGGAAGTGGTCACGTGACGCGGCGGAACTTATGGGCGTGCTTTGGACCACACAGATTATTCTTCCGAGGGTAATCAGTGCCGTAATAGACGACACCTGCATGCTGTATATAATAAGCAGTTCCGCTTCTCCAAATCATGCAAAAAACGAGTTTATCTTAAAGACAAAGCTGCGAAAATTAAGGATTAGTCTGACAAACGCACGACTGCTCGTCAGAAAAGTTAATGAAATTTTTGTCCATAAATTTTTGATGAGTTCATGTTCAAAACGACGAAAATTCTATGAAATGAAATAAAATAAAATGAACTAAACAGAAATCCGTTTGTCAGTTGATTTATTATTATTTAATAGTTTATTTTAGTTTATTTTTGTTGCTTTAAACACCCCTTAAGCATTATTTATAAAGTAGGTATACGCGAACATTTTAGTCTGTCTACAAGGGTGGGCAAAACAAACACTTACTGTGTTTTAGTGTCGTAGTGCATTTGCGAAGGCTCATAGCTAAATAGTTGTCGAAATTGTTAAGTAAATACATGCATTTTCTCGGAGATTAACGCTTTTAGTTTGTAATCGAAATTAATTATTCATTAGACGTTAAAAAGAAAACTATTAAACTTTTTAACCGCTACCAGCCTTATTTAAATGTACTGTGTGGATAAATTCTCCCGACCAAACGGAACGAAAGTATTTTTGTTGGCTAAAGAATTAACGCTTCAAAGACAGTCTAATCTCATCGACATCTTTTCAGTTTCTCACACAGTGAGCGTACTCTGCTAATCGCTACATATACGCCGCACCGCATTTAGTTCATCTAAAATATTTTTGGCTTCATTACTGACAAGGACATAATCAACTAACAGAAGTCATATACGGAGAATACGCAATGAAACGTGTAGGCTTACAGGAAGACCGCCAAGTTGCCATACCCAAAGTGAGAATCTGCATGGCCCATGACAGAAAAAAAATTTACACACGATTGACTGAGATTACATTTTTGCATGTCGTAGTCTTTCCTTTTGATTTGAAAATTAGCTTAAAACCCGATAGCCAACACAAAGCAGAATGTATAACTTATTAGCTCATTAGAAAGCAGAATGTATAACTTATTAGCTCATTAGTACAAGTAATTTGAGCAAAGCTCACGTGACGCGCGATAGCAGCGGTCCTGCCACTTTGGCAATCAGTGTAGGCCTACAGCAATAAGATATTAACGCATCTTCAAAGAGTACTTGAATTTGAGGCCTCCGTACGGAAGACTCCTAGAATTTAGGACATCGAAACTTAAGATTTTTAAAAATGTACGTTCTATGCTAAAATACCATACGCAGGTTGTCCAAGTCCATCTCCAACCATTTCGGTGCAATACACTCTTAAAATGTGTGTCGCAGCCGAAAATCGCAAAAAAAATCACTAAAACCTTTATTTTATCGACGTTGACACCAATAAAAAGCTTGTCACCAGTGCTTGTTATGATTAGCAGCATGTCTGTACCTATCTGCAACCGTTTTCACGCTACACAAGCCAATAGAGGTAAAATAAGTTTAAATAAGCACTTTTAGAGAGTTTTAGAGAGATAGCCGTCTTTGACGCCAGCCTGCATGCGCCGGCCTCCTTGAACCTAAAGGGTGGGGACTTAAACTGCTGAAATTTCGGCTTATTGCTAAAAAATTTCATATGCGAGTCTATCTCTAGCCATTTCGTCGCAATTCAGTGTCGAAATGTGCGTTGCATCCAGAAATTGCGAAAGAAATCACCATAAAACCTTTTTGGGGGTTCAAGGTCATTCAAAGTCATCGACATTGACACCAATAAAAAACTTGTCACTATTGCTTGTTATGATAAGCAGCATATTTGTGCCTATCTGCAACCGTTTTCACGCTACTCGAGATAATTGAGGAAAAATAACCACTTTTAAGGGGTTTGACGCCCACCTACGCCAGCCTCCTTGAACTTAGGGGGTCGGGACTGCATTTTTACATTTCATATATCGTGACGTACAATTAGCATATTAGGCCCCGCCTCATGACAAGTGGCTGCGCTCAACGAGCTAACGAGCTGTTTATAGCTCGTTGGCAGCTCCCATGTATTAAATTGTTTCAGTGAAATAATAAACTAAATATTTCCGCCAGTTGTAAAGTGTGAAATATTCTTAACAAATTCTAACAACAGCTTAGCTGCTATGCATGTAACTAGAC
>Ga0056128_1005044_pt1 | contig 16573 bp, 6 predicted proteins | sample WorMetLIZISLAND2_FD_71113 | JGI IMG/M metagenome (GOLD analysis project Ga0056128, IMG submission 71113) | Marine gutless worms symbiont microbial communities from Max Planck institute for Marine Microbiology, Germany - Olavius geniculatus... ... | reverse complement strand
TTACTGGACCGATCTTCACCGGACTTGTTTCGCCTAACGCGAGAGGAATCGCTGTCAAACGAGTAACTCACCGATTTTGAATATCTTCATCCGTTCCGGAGATATTCGCCGCCAAACTTCAAAGTCGACTGAAATCGGGCCAAATTTTGCATGTTTTGGCCCCTAAAAATTTTTTGGGGAGGCTCCCCAAAAATTTTGGACAGGGATTATAAAATTGAACACAGCACTGAGCATCGTGCAAAATTTCGCGCCGATCGGCCGACGGAGCTCGGAGATTACGCAAGGAAAAAAAGAAAAAAACCACACCAAAACAGAAGTCCTTCCAAAAACTATCGTTTTCAGGCGGACTAATAATGGTAGTTCTAATAATCTTCCCTGTTATCCTCCAGACAGTCGTCAATCTAATAATGCTGTCTATTGGAGGACAGGGTGACTTGTTAGTACTTAGATGAATGATCGTTCATGGGTGTACCATCTTCGTATTCGACCCGGCCACCCAAGACAACTCAGTCTGGCCATCCCTCCGTGGGTAGGCAAAATGAGTACTGGCGTCATCACTAGGGAAGAAACAGCAAGTTTTGCATAACAGTGGGCCTTGGTACCAGAACCGCTGGCATACTGACCCAATCAGTTGAAGGTGCTGGCTGTTATTAGAGCCGGCCATTCGGCTGACTTTTGCTGTATGCTAGCTTAATTAGGGATGTTGATTATATGCGAATATGCGATCGCATACGCAATCGTATATTTTGCCAAAACCCACATGTTGCATGTTTTTCTGCATATAATCGCATTTTCAGAGTCGCATATGCGAAAATTATGCTGCATATGTAAAAATACGCACATATGCCACATATTTCCGCATATTCGATCGCATTTTCAGCATTTTCCTTGTCCAACGTTGTTTTAAGACTGCTAAATATTTTGACAGCAAACGATTACCAGTATTTGCAATTAGATGTTAAATAAATTGAAGTCAAAAATGTCAAAACTGTGCAGAAAACGCCTATTAATGATCATGATTATGATTCTCCATCACTCGAATTTGCATATGGCGGAAATATGCGGAAAAATATGCCGCATATATGCAGCATATATGCGCTGCATATTTTACCAAATTCTGCATATTTTTCCGCATATTTTGCCTTCAAAATTTCAAGAAAATTTTCCACTATACTTAATCCTTACTTAATTGGCACCGAATGGCCTATTTTGTGCTGATGTGTCATTAAGATACTACTCACTCATTAGCTTAAATGGGTTAACTCTTGTCAGCTTCAAGTGGATGAGGTTCCACACAACGGACTTGGTTCAGCTAGCTGTCTAGTGTGTTTACGAAATCTTTTTCTTCTTCTGCTCTTTCTTCTAGTGTGTGATAGAAACAGAACAGTTTACAGATACAGTGGTTGTCGGTGCTGTTAACAGCAGCGCCAGTTTCCACCCGAACGTTTCGTCGAGTGAAACAGCCCGTGCTGTCGGATGACGACGACGATGAATTCATACACAACAACGACGATGACGATGAAGACGAAGAAGATTTTGAGGACGATGAGCTTGTTGTGAAGAAGAAGGGTCGAAGGAGGTCGGGCCGGTCTACTAGAAGATCGCGGCGTGCCAGGGACAGCGATAGCGATGAAGAAAAGATGCCGAAACGCAGGCCCAGAGCCGCTTCACTCAAAAAGCCGAAATACAGTGAGAAGCTTTTTCTGATCGTATCTGTTGATGTCTATCGTATTCTTCTGACATCTGTGGTGTAACCGGATATTATTGGTTGAGTGGTATAAGTCCGTAAATGCATTGGGCCATTTTTTTTGATAACTTAGGCAAATAAAAACCGATTTTGTTAATTCTTTTGCTGCTACGTTCGCAGGTGAACTGTGTAAAAGGTGAAACAAAGCTTGCACCAAATGGAAATTGTCTGGACATGGTTTAATAAAAATAATTTTGAATCTTGGCATCTTGGATTTTTGAGCAATTTATACACTGCACACTACATTAATTGAAAATTGTTAATATTTTCAGATTTTGAGATAATTCTGACATAGTCGTTTGCTACAGCTTTGACTCAGCAACTTTTGCGAGCTGTTTGTCAAATCGGTTACTGTTACTATCTTTATGGCATGAAGTGCTCTGAAATGAAATGATGATGTACAGTCTGTCATCATCATCATCATCACGAACAGATTAACATGTTATAAGTGCAAACTGTCGTTTGTTATCCAGCCGATGAAGACTTTGTGCTTGATGACGAAGACATGGACTATCGTGAGCTGTCGTCGGAGGGCTCAGATGTTGCAGGTGCTCGACGTCGTCGTGGCAGCGTGGACTCGGACTTTGTGGCCGATGAGGATGACTCGGGCAGTGACTGGGAGTCAGCCGCACGAAAGCCTGTCAAACCAAAGGTCTGTATGCCGGGTATAGCCCAAATTTCATTACGCCAACTGTGCGGACACAAATCATGAAGAAAGTCCGCGAACTTTTTCTGTGTTTTGTTGTGGACTAAGTTCCATTGGAGTGACACAAATAGGTTTCTCATGGACTTGTCGCAGACTGTGTCGCAACCATCTTGTCGTATCGAGTAGGTTTGAAACTCGACACTTTTTCGTGCCATTTCCGTTTCATGGTTTGTGTTTGTGACTTTCATTGTCTATGTTCTCGACTTTCGCAGAAACTTCCTCGTGTTTCGGTGAAAGTTGGCGCAATGGAATTTGGGCTTATGGTTTATTGTAGCCAGGACTGATGATGTTACTTGAAACCCTTCGCTGGCAGTGTCGATAAGGTTTAGGAATTCATTGTGCATGCACTGTTTGTGTTCCAGCAATTGCCCAAAATTTGCTTTTGGAGCTGCATGAACGTAGTCTAACCATTAGCACGTCAGACTGGAATCGTTTGGTTGCAGGTTCAATTTCTGACCGTCCTCTGCTAGATAACAAGGTCAAGTTGTTCACACACATGTACTTCTGACACCGAACAGAGAGCGATGTTCACTAAGTGAGATGTACCGCATAATGCAAAGTAATTCTGGAGTATTTGGTCATTTATACAAAAAAGTAATAGTAATAGCAGTGGTACTAGAAGCAGCAGTATTAATACTTCTGGCTTAGTCACAGGTTTCTGATTTTTCTACTTGCAACAGCAGCTACTGCTTTCAGCGCTACTTAGCCTTCGCAATTCTCTCTGTCTCTCTGTCCGTCACATGGGTGGATCAGTCAAAAACGGTGCAAGCTAGGATCACCATGTCTTCACCGTCGGCTGTCTGGAAGAATCTAGTTTCAGGAACCGTAAAGTTTTTTTTATAGATTTGAAAGGGGTCACTCCGAATGAGGGTGCTAAATGTGAGGGGGTAGGGAAAATATGCGATTTGCAGCCGATACGGCGTTGGCAGAGCGAGACAGGTCACGGCCTCTGGTGAGTACAAGTAAAACACTATCGATAATTAGCCGCCGGTCGTCTAGCGCCGTCTGGTGACTGTAAAAGAAACATCATTGCTAGGATGGGCTTTACTGCGCTTTTAAACATGCACCACTGTTGCCCGTTCCCCTTTGCGTTAGCTGGCCTTTTCTTGATCACAGGTTTGTGATTTTTTAAAGAATGAGATTGTACGAGCTGCAGATTCTATAGACTTTGCACCTTCCTGATGATGTTGAGGACATCAAGAAACTACTGATGTGAGCACTTTTCAGTAGCACTGATAAACTGCACTTTTCAGTAGCACCTCATCAGTTCTTTTCAATGTTTATTTGGCATTGCAACTGGCATGGTTTACTGATAGTGACAATTCGTGTCTGGACTTTTATCTTAGTAGTAGAGGTTTGAGAGTTTGCTGTTAGAAGACACTCATTGTACAAGATCCAGGATAATAATATTCCGTTAGTCTTATGTTTGAAGTTTGAAGACTATAATCAATAAAAAAAAGAGTTAATGTGGAATTACAAGTTCTGCATACTGTGAATTATCAGACTTTGTAGACAGAATGATGTACATTTTTGCACCTTATTCTGAAATAAATATAGATTAATAGTTTGTGCACGAATCAAAGCAGTATGCTTGTCTGCATGGTTTTGACTGTGTGCAATGGTACAGCCGACACCGAAAGTGAAGTCGCCATCGGTCGGTCGAGGTCACGGCTCGGCGAGCAAGCGTGGCACGGGCCGAGGTCGGGGTCAGAAGCGTCCTCGTATCCAACACTTGGAGGACAATGCTTCAGATGAGGAAAAATACATTCCTCGCTCCAGCAAGCGGCGCGCCGCCGTGGCCGCCGTGTCTCGTATGAAACAGCCAAGCGATTACGAGGACGATGATTTTGACGATGTCCTTCCTGCTCGGCCAATCCCGGTGGTCCCCAAATCTCCCACCAAAACCGGTCGGCCGCGTGGCCGGCCCCCAGGCTCGGGCGCAGGCCGTGGTAGAAAGCCAGCGGCAACCGTTCACATCTCCGATGATGAAAGTGACCCTGGCCAGAACAACGTGGACGATTACTTCGAAGACAGCTCGGAAGTTCCACCAGCGAAGAAGAAACGTGGTGCTGTTGATTCGGACAAATCCCAACCGACCTCTCGGTATGGAAAGGACTACTCTGGGTTTGTTTGGAATTTTGCTACTCAAAGCTGTTTTTATTCCGTGTGTTTCTTCCATTTTGCAGTTGCAAACTGCGATGATCGTTATCAGTTTATCCGTTTGTCTTTTACGGTTGTATTATGTTTAAATGTAGTGCATCCAAGACCTCGGAGTTGATGTGGTACGCTTAAAGAACATCATTGCTCTTGTGTCACCATATAAAGTTATTTTTTATGTTAACTTAGTAGCCTTGATTTTGCCAATTTTTGTCATTTATGTTAAGTCATTCAAATTAAACACTTTTTACTGTTTATGGCATTGAGTGGCATATTTTGTGCTGATGTGCCACACTTCCTTACTTTCAGTCGTTAGCATTACCCTGATGCTAACTCTGACACCATTGTCTCGAACTTTGTCTCATCTTAATTTGTTTTGTTGTTGCCTATAATTGCATTTTATCTTTTTTTTATTTGGAATGAATGTGAACGAATTGTTAAAAAAAGATATTTCCAGTGCTTTGATGCTTTTGTTCTGGCATTTGTCTTGAAAATGTTCGTGCATTAATCCAAAAATTTTTCCTATTTTTGCTTGGTCTAATGCAGGAGTATTGGCACTAAAAACTTTGCTGTTTAAGGCAGAAGTGGCAATAGTGTCCATCATTAGGTTATTAATGATTAAGAGGGCTTATAGCTGGCACAGTTGAAGCAGAAAATTTTACATTGTGCTGCATAATCAAATAAACAGAATCACCTTCAAAATGTTTTAGTGTACTGTGTCATTGTCGAATGTTGACCATTAGATTGTTCCACAGCTTTGGTCTAGCTGCTGTGAAGCTCGTGTCACTGATTGTGAAAATCAGCTACTAGCGTGATATTGATGACTGTGCAATCAAATTGCTATAAATGCTGCTGCAGGAAGAATCCGATCGATGATGATGATGATGAAGATAATGAAGATGACGATGTGGAAGAGATGGACTCACCTCCCAGCAGAGGTGGCCGACAAAAACGTACAGCCGCACTTAAACAGAAAGGTACTATTAAATTCCTGCATTTTTGTGCATTTCAGTGACATGTAAATTGTTGTTACATGCAACAGCAGCTACTGCTGTAGCGCATCTTAGCCATTGCAATTTTGTCTGTCCGTCCATCCATCCATCTGTCACACGGGTGGGTCAGTCAAAAACGGTGCAAGTTAGGATCACCAGATCTTCACCGTTGGCTGCCTGGAAGACACTAGTTTTTGGAACCATAAAGCTTTTCCATAAATTCGAAAGGGGTCACCCCGAATGAAGGCACTAAATGAGAGGGGGGTAGGTAAAATTTGCGATTTGCAGCCAATACGGCATTGGCAGAGCGAGATAGGTGGTGTCTTCTGGTGAGTACAAGTAAAACACTACATATTTAACCGCAGATCGTCTGGTGCCCTTTGGTGACTGATTTTGTTTTACTGGGCTTTCTTTGAAACTGTAGCCGAAAGCCGTGCGGATGAGATCTACGGATGAAGTCTACGGATCGCTAGCGAACGACGGTGCACCGCTGTTGCATGTTCCCCTTTGCGTTAGCAGGGCTTTTCTTGTAGTTCTTATTATTGTTACTGCTATTGTATTTACCTTCGGCATTTGGTGTGGAAAAAACCTAAGTTAGCCATTAGCCCATTGTTTGTTTGATTTTTATTGTTCCTATTTGGCAGTGCATTTTTGCAACTGGACAAAACTTTTCACATAAGGTTGGACCCAGCTGGCAGACCTAATGTTGTCTAAGGTGAATTGAAGATGGAATCAATTACTAAGAGTTTACAGATTGTACGACTGATATTACACATTATAATCCACTGCAATGGTTTCAACCGTAGACATTTCTCTTGAAGGTAGCATTCAAAACCGCATGCGGTGTACAAATGCTGTGGCAACCAACTGTGTAGTTTAGTTATTAAAATAATGGTTCGGTTTACTGAAAAATGAAATTGAACTGACTTGAACATTAGCTCATGTCAATCAGCTGCCACTTTAAAAATTGTAGAGCACCTTTGACTGCGAGTTTAACATGTAAGCAGTGTTATGACGTGTATCGGACTTTGCCTTTTTACTGTGCCGATATTTGTTTATACAAGCCATTACTGGTAAAGTAACCACTTTTCAGTAACCCTCATTTGACGCTGTCATTTAAGGGGAACCCTTTCACTCAGTGCCACAAAATTTTGTCGCAAAATGCTAGAATTTTGTTTGGCAGCCCACAGTAAAAATTTCGTGATGCTAGCATGCACCATTTTGATAGGGCTACAGGGTGTGATGGACAGACAGATTGACGCCTTGATGATAGCTAAGACTTACAGAAGCATTACGTGCTGTTGCATGTAAAAATTGTGAGTTATTTGTTTTGCAGAGAAGCTAGCTGCGATGAACGAAGCAAGCAAAGACGATGACGACGTCGTGAATGGTTCCCATGACGATGACGACCCCGATGATGAAAACGAAAACGACGCCGGCGCCGCTGAGGACTCAGACTTAGATATGGACACTTCGGCATCAAGTCCCGTCAAGGAAAAAGTTGCGGCATAAACCCCCAGCCAGTAGCACACACCAACTCAAACAGCCCTCAGTTAGTCTGATCTTGTTACTCTCGATCAGTACTGTGTCTGCCACCCTCATGGGTATACGTCGACAGTCAGTCACAACTGGTTGAGATACAACCAAGAGACGATAGCCATGCCATCACCCTACCGACAGACATCTACTGTTCTGATGTATATAATTCAATAACAGACATCGAAGCCACCGCTGCATGCCGCTGCGTGCTGTGGCCACACGCATTTCTCACATTTTGGCATGTACAGATGGCTAACATCTTTGTGTTGGAGGCCACCTGGCAGTAGGTGGAATTGCTGCCATTCAGAGTAGCCAGGCTGCTGAACGATGTGAACTTGTAATTGACTGTAGCTCGTTTATGTATCCGGTGCTGTTTGCCAGTAAACTTGCAGCAAATGTGGTGACTGATCACTTAGTCACCGTGAAAACCGGGAAGACCCATAAATGCTGGGTAATTTGACTATTGCCAGAATTCAATTGTCAGAAAAAAATCTTGTGAGGGAAAAACTTAACTATTAACTCTGTGTAACATCGGTAGTTGTTGTTAGAAATGTGTAGTCACAACATTGTTAATTACCGAATGTCACAGATTTTCAAGGAAATTCCACAGAATTTCACAGCGCTGTAGAGTGGTTACTGTGAGTGTGGTTACGTGCTATTGAGAAATCAATTCCTATAGTGCTCTGTTAATTTTGGTCAGGCAGCATAAAGGCATTTATTGTTTAAAAATGCTGCAGCATATTGCAGAAGTCAGCATATTGCAGAAGTACATCTTTTCGAAACTGGCGTAATGTTGGGTGCGTATCTCTGGAAAAGTAAGTGCTTAAACATAAAACACAAATAAGCCCAAATTCCATTACGCTGTCTTTCACCGAAACTTCCCCGCGGGGAAAGTCGTGGACACAAATCATGAAAGTCGCGGACACAAACCATCTCAACATGTCGAGATGTTTGCGACAAAGTCCGTGGCAAACCCGTTTGTGTCGCTGTAATGGAATTTAGCTCATTACAATGCATGGGGAAAGTTGGCAACAAAGTCCGGGACAAGTTTATAGTAGATTCTGTCGCGAACTTGTCCCGGACTTTGTCGCAAAGTCGACGTAATGGAATTTGGGCTATAGTAAGTTTTTCATCTGCTGAGTTTTTTGGCTGCCCATCAAGTTGCAGCTACCTTTTTCCGATAAAGTGTGCTTTGTCACATTAGACATCATACAGCTACGAATTGTTGCTTGTTTAAAAAGTAGAGCTGTCGAAGCGTTATTTTTCTTTAATACATTAACACACTGCGTTAATTTTTTAAACACATTAATTAACACGTCATTAACGCACCTAGGCCCGTTGAAAGGGACAGTAGGGTGGAGTTAACATGTGGCAGTTATGAGTGTTTTTTAGTAAGTGGGATGCAGTCTTTTTCTGTGCAAAAATACTTAAGTGTTTCGCAATGGGGTCTGATGTTGTTTTAGGTGGTCATGAACAGCCTGGCAAGTGCTTGTGTATAATGTATAGTCGTTGTGTACCGCGTGTTGTTTCATACGTGTGCATTGAGCAGTAAAGTCACCGCAAAGTTGTGGTGATTTGTACCCAGAATTTATGGCATTACTTTAAAGCGATGATGTTTTTGTCTGCATGATTTACTGTAATCGTGTGTGCCCTCAGATGGCAAAAATAAATAAATAAATAGTGCTGTTTGATCACCATGCATTTGAAAATTTTGGCTTTCCTTGAGGACCCTTAGATTCTTGGGCTGATGTTTTTTTTTCTTTTTTGCATGGATCTGTTTGTAACATGCCAGATTGGTGTGAAGTGTATGTAGATGATGTGTGAAAATGGCATCTGGCACATTTTCATTTTTTTTTCTACTTATTTTTGTTCATATACACCACGTGTTGTGGAGTTTGATTTTCTCTCCATTTGTTTTTTTTTGGTTGGTGTGTTTGACAGTAAGATTAATTGCTTATAACATGGTTACTACGGTCAGGGAAAGTCGGGAAAAAATCAGAAAAAGTCGGAGTTTTACATTCCAATGTCAGGGGAAAATGAGATGGTCAGGGAAAGTCAGGGAAAATCAAAGTACCAAGGTGCAAAAGTTAACAAATATGCAGTAAAAAGTTTGAAATGTTTTATGCAGACTGCATACAACAGTTCAAAACAATTTTTCTGCTCGCTTTGCCTGCAGATTATTTGTATCTCCACTTTTAAATTTGTTCCGCCACCTTTGTTTCTAACGCGATTACAAGCGATTGAAAGCCAACTTTGGTATTTCACATAAACAAATTAGTTAGGGGAAACGATTCATTTTCTCCTCGAAAGTCACGGAAAATGAATTCTGCAGAGTAGTAGGAACCACGTTATAAACTGTCGGATGACTTTGTCATGATTTCTAGAAGTGTGACAAAACGATAGATTAGATTTGGACAATCTAGTAGTGGCATCGTGGGTATTATTAGGGGGGGTGGGCAGAAAGTTGCAATTTTTGACAGACGGCTGCAAATTTCTAACAGAAACGGTTGCTCAGAATTTTAATTTTTGCCCTAAATTTCTTTAAAGTGCAGGATTTTCAGCCCCAAGTTTTGTATTTTTGGAAGAAAATTATCCGACAGGCCAAAAAAATTTTGACAGGCAAAAATTGTGGAGGGGGAAATGCCGTTATTGTATCCTGCCATGATGCCACTGCAAATCCAGGAATTTGTATTCATTTAACATTGTATTGCTGTGTGATGTCCAGAATGTGTGCTATGAGAAATCCCAGTGCTGTTGGCAAAGCAGCTGTGCTGAATCCCAGTCTGGGCAAACACTGATGTCTACAGTCCACATGCATTATTGTTTTTTGTGGTGGTCTGCACTTTTTTCAGTATTTCTGTTAATATCTTTTTAGAAAAAAGAGAGTACATTTTTTACCATGCATGCAGAAAGTCTTTAATGAGCCACTGCTGCATTCTGAAAGGATTAACTTGTAGATGCTCAGTATTTCACTGATTTGTCTAATATATCATTATTTTTGTGTCTGCAAATTAATTATTATGGTTGTTAAATGAAATGATCATATCAAGCCAACTCTCATGATATTCTTTAAGAATGCAGTTATAGAAGTTTTGGTTGCATATGTTAATTATTGTGGAAGAGAGCTTGTATTAAGTATTTTCAGTGTAGAATTGGTATTGCTGTTTGATTACATTACTTTTTAAATACTAATTGCTATAATTTGGTAATTTATAATTTACCATAGTATTACAGTAAGCTAATTATATATTCTATCTTTTATTTTTGATGCGGTTTATTTATTGACAGGATAGCATTCAGATAGCAATAATCTGCTGCACCAAATTTTAAAAATGCATTTTTGGTGTATTCAACCCTAACCTAAAGTTAATTTGGAACATTGGCCTGTTGTGCACAGTGAATTTAATTGTTGTACTAACCGGTTGTATATTTTCCGGATTAGTTCTATGTTATTTTGTTTTCATGTAATATTATTGAACTGTTTGTTACGTTATTTAGTCTCCGGGGTGGCACAAAAATGTGGTAATTTTTGCATTTCTGTTATTAGTCAATTTATTTAGGCACAGTGTTAATGGGTTTTATTTATGTGTGCACGTGTAGCACAGTTTTAACTGGCGTTGAATGAATTTGCAGTGCTGCAGCACTTTTTCCTAATGTGTTAGATTTGTCCAGTTTTGGTAACCATGCCACATGATGTGGTCACGCAGTGGCACTGAAATTGCAGTTTTTCGACTCTGCTAATGAAAAGCATGCACATATAACATTGTGCTTTGTTTCCATTTTGCCATATTTGTCAGCGTCAGTTTTTGTAATGTGGAAAGCTGAGTCTGCTGATGTTATTAATTTTGGTACTTTTTGTTTTTCAGTCATCTGTGTTGAAGAGGTGGTTTACAGCAGCATCTAGAGTTTTCATTCTTTCATTGAAGCACTTATAATCAAAGCCCTCCAGTGCTAACAGTGGTCACAGTTCTGTGTTGTGTGTTTGTGTGTAAATTGTCTTCATGGTTTCCGCGCTTCCCGGAAAGTCCGCGAATTTTTTTTCCTTTATTTTCCATTACCTGGAATGTCCTGGAAAATGAAAATCGTAGACAGTTGATCATTGTATCCCCTCCCCAATTGCTTTCTCTTTTCCCTTAGACTTTTCCCTTTTCCTTCCTTTCACCTGCCCCCCCCCTAAATTTCAAGTGGCGTCTGCTTGTGTTAAGTGTGAGTCCAGGCAGCTGTTGGATGGATGTTCCAGCGCAGTGCTGTCCTTGACCTGTCAAGGGTTTTTTTAATTTTTGAGACAGAAGTGTAGTCTCATATACTCTCGTGTTTGCATGAGTGAGAGGTGCATGAGTGATATTTGCTTGCTGATTTGGTGGCATTGTTGTGGTAGAATTTTGTGACGCATAACAACTTACAAGTCTTAACTGAAATCTGATTTCGTTGACTGAATGATGGAGGTTCGTCTGCTGTAATCTTTACCAAAGTTAGTTGCATCGTCGTGTGTTATCGATGCTTCTGAGTGAGTGATTTGGACAGATCCTGTTTAATTTTTGTCACTGCTAGCTGGCAAACTGCGCTGTTTCGTAGTTACTGATTTTTGTTGTAATATAGGATGGATATCTGTGTCTCTGTCACTGTTGTAACATACACAGTCGTTCAGCTGCTATTCACAGTAGAAGATGCGTGTCATATCTTTGAGAGTCATTTTTTTTTTATTTCTGCACACTTCTTTTCCAGTTCATGGCTCATTAATGCAGGTGATATTGGCATAGTTACACAAATACATGTAATATGCAGAGAAATGGACAGGGAATAAGGGAGAAGAGTGCCAAAAAGGAAAAGGCGTAGGCCTACAAAGTGAAGGTGGGTAACTTAGCCATCAGATTTCTTGCTGTTCTGTTATTCTTAATACTAGCACAGCTATTGTATAGATCTGTATTGGCCTACATCAGATAATTAATTGACCCAATTTGTATTGTCGATGATTTCTTCCGTTCAACATGCCACACGTGTTCAACCTGCTTTTCTCAATCAGGAACACGAAATGAACAAAAACAATGGATAAAATGCTTACTCTGTAACATCGTGATGAAGTTCGCTAAAAGTTATTGAAGTATCATCATTTTAATTTATACATCTCTACGGTTTACGATCAGAAGAATTTTTAGCAAATGGCAGAAAATGCAGAGCTTGGCTTAACCTGGCTTCGTATCTGTGCAACCAGACTAAGGCAGCAGTCTTTTTAAAGAACTGCGTCTATGAAGTGGTTATAGGCTTATTTTCCGAAGTAGAACAGTATAGGCTTTCAGTAGAATGCTTAAAAGTTGCAGTTTTTTAAAATTAATAAAAGAGCAAGTCTTGTCGACAGCTGCTGTATCGTCTCTCACAGCGCCAGTTTTTTTAATTGCACTGAAAATCTAGGTTTTGATGGATTGATGCTGCATTCGATTCTGTCGGTTGATAGTCTACTCGAATAATGTGACCCGTATTCACATTCTCCATTACTGCGGCGAAAAAAATTGAAAGCTGAGAAGGAAATATACAGTGTTTCATAAAAAGGGACCCCTTTTTGTTTTTTCTCATAATTCACTCAAATGGTGATCAATTTACATTCTAGGAAGTCGCCATCGCCGACCACCTACGACTTGCCATTTAACCACAATACTGCACGATTGACATATCGTAGTGCGTTTTGACCTTCCAAGGTCATCTAAAGTCAATGATTTTCATATCATTTGAAAGCCAATGTGCAACTTCCTATTAGTGACCAATAGCAACTTAGGCGCTATCTCGCACCGTTTAGCCACAATACATCCGTGACAGACGACGGACAGACAGACGACAACTCGTTTCATAAGCTCGACCGTTAATTACGTAGGCCTACTTTCGGCTGAAAAGAAAAGCGAATTGAGAAAGGGATCGATTACCGCATATTTTAGGTACATGACGGCTTGCACAGGCATCCCTCATTCAATGCTCAAAGCGTCGCTAGTCGGTCGAGCACTTGACAAGAAAGTCGTCGCCGCGTTTTATGACAAGCACCGTTTTCCGGTCTCCACTCGTGTGCGGGGTCCGTGTATAGCGGGCATTAGAATGATGATCAGCCTACTGGCCGGCAGGGGGCGTGGTGGTTATTGCTCTCGGACAAGACGCACTGCACACCGTAGACTGCAGCAGCTGCCGAATTAATTCACATCACCGTCGACGGCGGCGTGGCAACGTGGCTGATGAGGCGTAAAATTGCGGCAGCGCTAACTTTTCACATGGTTTGACCTGACGGAAGACTTTATTGCTTCTTTCACTCGACGAGACTGCGGACCGCCCTGCAACTCACTCGAGTCCTCTTCAGGCGCGTACACAGCGACGTAACTGAACTGACATGATTTAGTTTTTGACGAACTGGCCAATGAGCAAGCGGTAATGCATTACAGTAGGCACCATCCAACGGCGTCATTGGCTTACGTGACTACGTTCGTGTGCACGTCAAACAATGACGAGTAGGCTCGCCCTGCTTGTGCCCATTGCCAGTTGGTCAGTTCGTCAAAAACTAAACAGTGTCAGGTTCGTTTCAGTTACGTCGCTCTATACGTGTCTTTAATTTGAGTCTGAATCTGAATCTTGAAAAATGAGGACTCCAGTGCTACATTATTTGAAGGAACTTGATTAGTTCTATAGTAGTTGTTGTGTCTGATGTAGACGACTTGGGGCTAATCTTTTTTTACAAAATTCTTTTCATGACTATTGCTGGACTAACTCCTAGACTCCATTTTGACAAGTGTCTATAGTGAAGCTAGCAGCAGTGTTATTATTTTAATCACTTTCAAAAAAATTATGATTCGTTGCTTGCTTAATTTGCTATAGGCTAATGATTAGCTTAGAAATTGATTAATTGATTGACTGACTGACTAACTGGGAAAAGGTTATAGAGGCCATAATTATGCCTTTCGTGAATCTCAAGCCAGTGCATGAATCTTGATCTCCTTTGAATTTCTTCTTCCAGGCATCAACGCTAGCCATCAGCGACGTCGACACACAGCGGCATATTGTAAGTTTACTGAGTAAATCCGCCCACACGCGTCGCCGCTGCGTGGGAGGTTAGTCACTTGTGTCTTGAATAGATATCAAAGACACAGTGAAAAAAATAGCGCTCGTCCCGCGCTTCATTGCACAGCGAGAATTCCGATATTAAAGAGACATTGTTAATTCAGGCTGTGGCGACTCCACTCCAAATCCACTTATATTTTTCAGTGTGATTCTTGACTTCAAACCAGTGATGTATGAACAGGACTGTTTCAACACAAAAACAAGATCTTTCATGTTTCAGCAAAATGTTTCGGCGTATTAATGTCATTCGGCACCTCAGATTCAGCTTGCTGACATGGTACGCCTATACATAAATATTTATTAATAAACAGTTTCTTTGGTCTCTTGATTTTAATGTGAATAGATTTTTTAGCCGACTGTATTTAAGTAGGCGTACCGGTCGAGCCCATTGGCATGGTAGTCGTCCGTCTGTCTGTTCGTCTGAGAGGTTGAATAAAAAAGGTAGGAAATTCAATGGAAAACTAGCCATAGGCCTATTGCGGAACCGGCGAGAGAGAGCCAATGTTGCTATTGAAATGTTGCTATAGGAAATCGCATAGGCCTACGCCCTTTCAGAAGAGATGAAAATCATCTACCTTAAATGACTTTGAAAGTCACTGACAACCAGTACAGTCAACTATCCTAGCGACAGCTGGGCTTTTTGTTTTACGAGTGATAGGCCTGTTACTGCAGTAGTTGTGTATTGTCAATCAATGTTTCATGTCGACTGCGCAAGCGTTTTTATTCAGAAACGAGTGGGAAAAATCCAGCGCAATATTGAGCGTTATAGTTGTGGCTGAGGCTGCTTATCTTTCTTCTTTGTTTAGTTAACTCTGTGCATATTGTTTGCTACGTTAGGTCGTGGTGGGTCACACAGTTTAAACCTATGCTTAATGTTTTTTTCTGGAGAATTGGACGCTGGGCCCTATGTCCCTCCCTTGTCTACGGCATGTCTGTATCTTTTTTTTACTTTTAACGCCTCTGCGTGGTAGGCTCAGCCAAAGTGCGGCTTCATGCAGACTGCAAAAAGACATACGAACGGAGAATAAGACGCAGATAGTTGCATAACAATATGACAGTCAGTAAATGAGGGGCGTACACCGCACAGCACGAAGGAACAAAATGATAGGCCTACAGCCGGCAGAACGTTGCGTCATGCGTGCAAAATCCACAGGAATTCCGCGTCATTAACTTGGACAGTGCACAATTGCATATCGATGAGACCGACACCTTTTGAAAGCAAGCGTGCAAAACGCGCATCTTCATGACATTATCGCTCTTCGTCGACCCAAATGTAGGCCCCTGCATCCACAGTGTGCAGCAAAAAGTTAGTCTCGAGTTTTTCGCATTTTTATAAACCTAGCAACCGCTCTGACATTTAACCTGAAATTTCACACGGTTAAATATAGGTAAGCCTATATACGCATATATACTGTAGGTCTACATAAAGTACAGTGTATACATCTGAGCATCGAAATGAAACATTTACGTAGATCACACAACTGGACAGTTTCGAAAACGATAAGAGGTTTAGGCGCCTTTACACCCTGACGTCGATCAATATCGATCATTGCAGTAATAAAGCCCAGCTGTCGCTAGGATAGCCAACCGTAGGCCTACTGGTTGTCAGTGACCTTCAGAGTCATCGAAGGTCGATGATTTTCGTTTTATCTGAAAGGGCGCATGCTACTTCCTATTAGTGAACCTTGACCGCATCTCTCACCGTTTTCGAGATATAGCCAGTTTTCCGTTGAAAACGTTCATTTTCATACCTCCTTTTAACCCAAAATATATATAATGTTCCCATTGCATTAGATCGCTGGAATCTTGCATGCCTATGCTTAAGACACATGGATTATTCGTGTACAAAGTTTTCCCCTATGACCTAACGCTTAGCTACAATACATCCGTTACAGACGACGACGACAGACAGACAGACAGTCGACAACTGTACCACGCTACTTAAGTAGGCCTATGTTCTGCTAAAAAGTGCTGCATGCAGCTTGAACACTAGGTCTCTACATTGAGCGTTCAACATAATCAGTTGACAATGTAATCACGCTTTAGGCATACTGCAAACTGCAAAAGAGGATAGTCGTTGCCAAAGGTGTCCAATTGCTCGATCGGTCGTCACCAACAAACAAGAAATTTGAGCAAAGCTCACGAGACGCGCGAAAGCCTACAGCATTTCCAGTTCAGTAGTTATAGTTTCGAAAATCGCATATCACTTGGACTCGGCCTATCGGGACCATAATACACATCGGCCATAGGCGCGTGTGGCGTTGGCGACGGTGGCGCCTCCTTGTGAATGATAAAGACTTGCGCAGCCTCATATCGCGAAAAAAATCCGTAAAAACCCCT
>Ga0056128_1005042_pt1 | contig 16575 bp, 16 predicted proteins | sample WorMetLIZISLAND2_FD_71113 | JGI IMG/M metagenome (GOLD analysis project Ga0056128, IMG submission 71113) | Marine gutless worms symbiont microbial communities from Max Planck institute for Marine Microbiology, Germany - Olavius geniculatus... ... | reverse complement strand
TAAGCTGGTACCTCGTTTTATGAAATATCGTAAGCCCGTAACACACTACGATATTGAGTACTTTTTGACGATTTTCTCAGCTAATCATTATTATTATTAGGCACAGTTTGTTGGAGTTATGTCAAAACGTAATAGGGGTCTGGTTTTTTTTGAGACACAGTGTAGTACTAACCATGGTACTTTGTGATCCCATATGACGCCATTTGAGTATTGATTGCAGCACTATTAGGCAAAAAGGCATATGAATTATGATGTTTTATATGCTGTCAGAGTTGGATGAGATGTCAGAGCAACATATCCTTGCTGCATCCGCTGATCGAGTCTCATCGTGGCTGGCCCTGGAGACATCTCGTGAGAGCCGCCATTGGCTGCCGTGGCGACCGAACTACGACGTCGGCGAATCATCAGTTGAAGACTGCGAGGATCCTGAACGTGTCGTTGTATTTGACGACCTTTCCGGTGCTTTGTTTACCATTGAGTCTACTGAAGACCGCTTCCGCTTTCTGTGTGCATTTCTGGATTTTGTTGTTGGCAAATTTTTACCATCAGTGACTGGTGTAGAACATTCCGATTTCTGTTTCTCGGAAGAACGGATTGTTGATTCCAGCCTCTGGTGGAATGTCAATGAAGCCTTTCCGGATGCGGAGAGCTTATCTGCTTTCAACACGGCTCAGTTGGCACAGGGTCAGTTGGAGAAGGTGTGTACTTTTGTTGACAATGTCTACACACTGATGATTGGGGTGTTTGAAGGGGATTTCCGAACCACGTTGACGCTGCGGTACATGCGGTTCAAGATGGCTACAGTTTTGTCGAATAACTCTGCTGATCGTCGCAAGCGAAAACATGCCGAGAAGGAGCTGCGGCAGTTTTTCAAGTCGCTGCTGAAGCAGGAACAGAACCGAAGCAATCTGTCCATCTGGGAGCAGTACGCATGCTTTGAGTGGGAGGTCGGAAATACCGACGACGCCCAGAAAGTTTTTGAGACTGCGCTGGCGATGGCCAGCTCATTGGCAGTTAATGAAGCAACCGTCGACAGCAGCAACTCTTCTGTCATTCACCTTTACAGCTCTTATTCACGGCTTGAGCTTGGAATAGATTCATCGGGTCCGTCAACCTCTAAGGCCATTTCGGACAGCAGCCGGAAGCAAAGGGCTAGCCGGGCCCTGAGGATCTTAGCCATGGCGGTTAACGGGTACCAGGCAACGAGCATGGGCAAAGATACGGCTGCTCCCGAGGTAGTTCGTGCTCGGCATTTTTACCAGCGCCGTCTTGATGATATGCAGGCTACATTTGCAGCTGTCAATTCTTCTGACACAGAGAATATAAAGTGTTGCGGTCGGAATCTGTTAGACTGGTCCTGCTGCTTCGCCCTGTTTCAGCTACTGACTATCGGACTATCGGCAGCGACTTCAGTACTGCAGAATTTCCAGACATGCCTTTGTGGAAGGACCACTGTTTCCACAACCGACGTTGAGAACACCGCCGATTCTGATCGGTGTAAAAAGTTCGTCGATTTCTCCGAAAATTCCCATTTCTCTGCTTTGCTTCGGTTCACTGCCCGACTGCGTATACAGTTAGCGCAGTTCTGTTTGAGCAGCAGCATTGCTCCATTGAAGGTTGTCAGAACAGCTCTTTCCAATGCGCTGACGGAATTTCCGAATGATGTCTGGTTTCTCAAGACATTCGTCGACGTTGAGCTATCATCACATATATCCGGCCGCATGCAGGAGTATTTTCATCGAGCTGTGAATGAGGCTACCATGCCACTGCCAGTTCTGTATACCATACTTGCTGGGAGGAAACGTCTGCTTCGACTGTCCACGGATGCACAAGCACCTTGTAAGTGTCATGGTGGTAAATACTGAAAGATACACATTAAGTGATCAGTTTAATTATACATTTATGTAATGGTAATTTATGTAATAATGTAATGTCGTAGATCTGGGAGCACTAATGTTAGCAGGTGTTAATCTCAAAGCGTGCGTAACAATAATTGCAAAAGAATTTCTTGTTCTGGTAAGTAACTAAGGATAGTCATAGTGAATAAAAATACACGCATTAAATAGTGAATCTACACATTTGTGAATTACCTTAATGCCACGACTTGAGATGCACATATTATAGAGGATAGCATTAAACCCTCTGGCCTGTGTGAGAAATTTATCACAAATCATGCACAGAAATAGTAATGAAGCGGATGGAATTTTTGGATTGGTGGGTGTTAGATTTGAATCATAATCAGAATTGAAGAATTATGTGAACTTGCAAAGCAACATTGGCTCTCCATTCAAGTACTTATTCAAGTTAGTTTATTCACAATTTCTGTGTAGTGCAGTGTTTGAAATGAATCATAAAATTGTATTTTACTGAGCTTTTTGCGTTTTATTATGGATTTGTGATACTGTTTAGGCGGGTCTAGTGATTTTAGTGCTGCCATTCAGGACTCTGTTGGAGGCACTCTACAAAAGTTAGTGATTGATTGATTCTTTGACTGAATCTCAGCAGGGATTTGCTCATAATTTGAGTAAATTGTGAAAAAAAACAAAAAGGGGTCCTTTTTTATGAAACACCGTGTATACGGTAAAATTAAACAAGTCTTTTGCCTACTGCTTTGTCGTCAGTGTTTCAGGGTTTTGTCCCAGACTGCCACAGGTTTTCTCCCTCTTGACTCTACTATGGACATCAGTCCCCAGACACTCTGAAAATTCCACTTTGCCTACACCATTGGACTCACGGATCGTTGCATATGCCATGGGGTTCTGTGAGTGATTTTGACACCAATGTAGGCTTCCCCTGCAGCAAAAAGCTTAAAAAACACTGCACTAGTGGAACGTTCTTTTTCGTGGAGTCGGTTGTTAGTGAATGATAGTTTGCTGCATAGACGTTGAGACTGGGGTAACACATCAGCTGAGATCTTGGTTTGAACTTGCTGTTAACTCAGACTCTGCCAAGCACTGTGCCCTCATCTGGAGACTGTACATGTTCTTTGAGGTAAGTTTCGTTACTTTTGTAGTTGAAGTAACAATAGTATTAGTAGTTGCATTGTGTGTGGCATTAAGCCCAAATTCCATTACGCTGACTTTCACCGAAACTTCCCTGCAGCGAACGTCGTGGACACAAATCATGAAAGTCGTAGACACAAACGGTGACAAATCATGAAACCATGAAGTTTGGGTGAAAGTCGCCGACACAAGTCACGAAAGTCGCGGACACAAACCATCTTGATATGTCGAGATGTTTGCGACAAAGTCCGCGACAAACCCGTTTGTGTCGCTCTAGTGGAATTTAGCCCATTACGATGCACGGGGAAAGTCGGCGACAAAGTCTGGGACAAGTTCACGTCAAAGTCACGGACTTGTCGCGGACACAAATTCTGAAAGTCGGCGACGTGATATGTGTCACGGACTTTCGTGATTTGTGTCCGCGACAAGTCTGCGACTTTGTTGGGAACTTGTCCCGGACTTTGTCGCAAAGTCGGCGTAATGGAATTTGGGCTTTAGCAGCATTGTGTTGTGTGGCCGTCTGGTAGTGTTAACTGTTAGCACAATAGAGAGGTTGGGATTACTGATGGGTCCGCTTGTGGATTGGAATCCGCAGATTATTTCAGATCCATGGATGATGGCATGGCTATAATATTTTTCTCTGCATGAAGCTGGTCTTAGTTAGCGACCAGCTTGTCTCTTGTTTAGTATGATGATTCATTACCAAATGCATGATGCATGATCCTAGAGCTGCTTTATGCTAATTATACATAAAAAACCGCAAACAATTTATTTAATGTTGTATAAGCAATGATGTAAAACAGCAAAAATCCAAAGTATAAGCATGAAGTAATGTATTAGCTTAGACATTTAATCTGTCCTCAGTAGCCAGATATAAATGTCTAAGCTAATGCATAATGTTCGTTTAATGTTGTTTAAAGAATTGTTTAATTTTTCCCACAGACGCCATTGTAATTTTTTGAATAAATACATTACATATTAATTTCACGGCATGAAATTTTGTCACAAAATACTAGAGAAAACCCTAAGTCTCTACCGCCGCCATCTTGAATTTATTACTATTGCCACTTTTGGTCACATCGCCTATTTCCTGTTGTAGCTGGCTACACTCCTGCAACAGCAGCTGAGTTATTAGTGTTTGTGCAAAAATCCAAGATGGCGGCCGCCGCCATCTTGAATTATTATTTTGTAACGCCTGACCACTCACAAAGCCCGTTTGTGGTCCTAAACTTGCTCTTCAAATTTTGCATTGATTGATTTTATACTTTTCGAGATATTGTGATTTCAAAATTTCACAAATTTGACTTAAAATGCATATTCAGACCTCAAAAATCATGTTTTAGGGAGTTTTGACCCTTTAAACTTTACTTTTATCATCGAGACCCCAAAAGGCACTTCCTTATGCAGAAGCACGCGTTTTGAGCCCTCATTGGTCATGATCGGTCCTATGGTGTGATCTGGACGCGACGCGAAGGGTACAAAAAAGAAAGAACCAGAAGTAAGCCAAAATTTGCCATTTTTGCAGACCCTCTTCCCGTCGTCCCACATCAACCAAATTTTGCATGCGGGGTCGTATCCTGGATATCGTTCTTGGTTTTGAGTTTCAGAAAGATCGGTTGAAAAATGTGGGAGCAGTGGGGGGTCGAATTTTTGGCTTTCCCATTGACTTGGCATATCGCTTATACAACAGCTTGTTGCTATCGCACAAGCCGTGATGATATTGATGGGTCTTGTGTTGCAGGCAACGATGAGATCTTCTGATAAAGTTAAAGCTGTATTCTACCGCTCACTACAGCATTGTCCCTGGGCAAAGGTTAGCATGCATTTTTATGCGCAAGAGCTAGTGTAGCTAGCTATAGCGCATATTAGCTATGGTAATTCTGCATGTCCATCTGTCTGTCCTGGCGTCACGTCGTGGTACCATTTCAAGACCAGGTGAGATAAAGATTTCGGGTTTTCACCGTATGATAGCCTAGAGTCTCTGGTATTTTGTGACAGATTTGTAGTTTTTGCCTGACGTTGTTGAAGGTTTGGTCTTTCTGTTGTGTGTTAACTGAACTGCATTGTTGCAGGCGTCGTACGTGACGTCAGTAACCCAGTTTTGAGTAACTCTGCCCAGTGGCGTCGTGGCTTGGAAAAGTTTGGAGGCACGACATTGCAGTTTTTTGACAGATGGCTGCAAATTTTTGATGGAGAAGATTACGGGCGCTCAGAATTTTAATTTTTCCCAGACAGTCTTCCACCGCAGGGGATTTTCAGCCCCGGATTTTTGAATTTTTGAAAAATAATTTTTGCACGAGAAGGATATTTTCCGACAATTTTCTGACGGACATAAATTTAGGGAAGGGGCAATTTGCAGCCGTGACACTACTGCAGTAGTCCAACAGTGGCTTCTGTTCCCCAAATCTGGAGTCAAAATTGGGCAAAAGTCCCCCCACTTTCGGGTGAAAAATAGGGGGAGTTTTGACTTAACTAAGCTCCCCTCCCCCTATTTATTCTGGTCACAAGGTGTGTCCACTAGGTATAGGAATAGAAGCTGTTGTTGTCCAATAGATGCAGTGGGGTTAGATCATGCAGAGATTTGTACTATGTATGCGCATTGCAGTCGTTGTACGTGGACTGCGCTCGCCTGGTGCCGGAGATGCTGCAAGAAATCGTTGATCTGATGACGGAGAAGGAGCTTCGAATTCGCACTCCGCTTGAGGAGCTCGACTTGCTTCTGACTGGCTGTAAACAGACCGAGAGTTCCACAGCAGTAAACGACTCCGAGCTGCGGACTGACAGCATGGATGTATCGGACGAATTAGGCTCAACAGTGAATAGCTAACTGTTGCGCTAGCTAATCGCATTACAATCCGGTTATTCAGCGATTGGCTGGCATCCGGCCGCAATGCAATCCTGCTACAATGTGATTGGTTGGCGGTCCCACCGCAACACAATCCCGCGGTTCAACGCTGGCCTGTCCCCGCGTCGGACCGCCTACTACGCTCCCGTACAATCTGCTTGCACTGTACAAATACACTTTGTCTCCCCAAAAGGATCCCCGATGTTATTGACTGTAACTTGAAGAAGGATGCTGAGATTTTATTTAGTAGTCTGTGCCACGAATGTTCCTGATACAACTGGTTGTAAAAACGGCTAGATCAATAATGTTGGTGATCAGTGATGCTTTTTCAAGTTACTCCACTCCAGACCCTGCTGGGGGAGCTTGCAGCGCTCCTCAGACCCCTAGCTGGATTTCAGGGGTCCTACTTTTAAGGGAAGGAAAATTGGAAAGAAAAGGAGGGTGAGGGAGGGAGGAAATTGGATGGGAATAGGAGTGGAGGGGGGATGGAAGGAATGGAGGGAATGCGAAGGGGTGAAGGAAAAGAAAATACGTGCACTTATTATTTCCTACTTTGAGCATTGGTCGGGATCTGCCTTATTGTAGTCATCTTACCCAGCAGTTTACTGAACACTGTGTTCACAGAATGCAACAAATTGAATCACAATTGAAGCACTTTGCAGTAAATGAAAATAGTCGGTAAAGAAACTATGAAAAAAAGGAAAAAAGAGTAAAAAGGTGTGGTGCAAATTTTAAGGCAGTTTCCACCGAACTGTATTTAACATGGAAAACATTACACTATTCACTCACCACTACGTTGGGAGTGCGTCCCGCCATCGTAATTCTGTCCATCTGTCCGTTCGTTCGTCCGTCCGTCTGTCACACGGGATCTGTCAAAAACGGTGCAAGCTAGGATCACCAAATCTTCACCGTCAGCTAGTTTCAGGAACCATAAAGCTTTTCCATAAATTTGAAAGGGGTCACCCCGAACGAGGGTGCTAAATGAGAGAGAGATAGCACGAGCCTATAACGTGGGTCTTGGGGCAGAGCCCCCAGCGGAGTCAGGAGCAGAGCCCCTGGTCAAGGGGTCAGAGGGGCCCCCTGAAGATGAAGCATTTTTGGCTGTTGGACGTTTAATGGAAGCCGCAAATTTGCCCACTTTTCGAAACTTTGAAAACACAAAGACATCAGATATTCATGTTATCTTTGCGAAAAAATCATGGTGGCTACGAAACTGGGAGGGCCTGTGCCCCCCTCCCTCGGCCCGGGCCTAAAACCGCCATTGACGCTAACTATCAAAATACAATGCAGGCTACAGTGCACAGCGCGGAGTACTCTGGCGCACATAAAATATTTTATTCATCATCAGGCTAAAATTTTTATTTTTTTATTTATTTTTATTTTTTTTCATTTTTTATTTTATCATTTAACACGCAAAAAAGTAGAATTTTATCAAATTTTTGTAATCCCGAAATCGCGGCATTCAGAATTGGCGAAAATGGCCAGGCCCGGTATTGTAATCCCTAAGGTCAACTTTCACCGAGACTTTGAATTTTTCGATAGCCTACCAGTAAGCCTATATCAGGGACAAATAATTTACAAAGCCACTTACACTGTGTCTCAAAAATCGTACCGGACATTTTCGATTATAAGTTGAACAAAAATTATCAGATTCTCATCATTTTTGTTGTGAATATTCCTGACACAACTTGCCATTATACGGCCATTTAGTTTTTCACCTCACCCAATGTCTGCTTCTGTACTACCTGGGAAAAGAAAACCAAGCAAAATATGTGTTGAAATATGCAAATAACATGAAAAAAACATCCGCAACATTATTGACCGTAACTTGAAGCATGATTAGCAGATTTCAATAATTTTTGGCACAAGTACTTTCGACACAACTAGCTATTAAACGGTTTAAGTTACCACCTCACCCATTGTCTGCTTCTGCACTACCTCTGGAGATTAGATCAAGCAAAATACCCGTTAAAATGAATGAAAGAACGTTGTTAAATTCCGTCTATCCAGGCCAGTCGATTACAAGGCTTGATTGTCGTGTAGCAACGTGTCAAGCAGATGACGTTCAGAAATGTTTATGACTTCAAAAAGCGACTGTTGAAGTATGGATTAGTCTGGAGCATAACATTGCCGATACTGTTGTCAATGAATGGAGAAATCGTCTTCGTGTTTGTGATTAACCAACATTTCGATCAATTTTATTGCAGGCAGCTAAAAACATAACATTTGGATAAAGTGTCAGCCAAAGTGTCAAAAATTAAACAAATAAAATGTGTTTTGCGCATTATTTACATTAAGTAATAATACCACTTTAGGTAAAAATGCAATATTTCGTTGGTTCTGATTTCCCCAGGTAGTGCAGGAACATACGATGGGTGAGGCGGGAAACTGCATAATGACTTGATGGCCAGCTGTATAAGGAACATTCTTACGAAAAGTTATACCATCCGATAATACTTCTTCAAGTTACAGTCGAAAATGTTTGGGATGTTTTTTGAGACACAGCGTATATACCAATCAGTCATCCGCAGTAGGTGGCGTTAACTGATTTCAAATAATCTCTCATTTATTTTGCATTTAATATTTTGGTATTATATGAAGTTTAAGGACGTGAAAGTTCACGTCCCGCGCAAAAATTTAGAGAATAGTACGTTACAATGTCGTTTTGGCCGAAGTATTTACGCCTCACCGTGTCATTTGCGTCTGCCGAAAAGTTACTACAAATTGGTATTCTGCAACGTAACACTGTGTTTCTACAATTACTTTTCACAAGTAACAAATATTATAGTTTTTAAACTACATTTTGCATAATTTGTATTATGTTACGCATTTAGTTACTTCGTTTGAATAGCAGCAATTATTAATTGTTGACTCAAAAGTCGCACACCTGCAGCGTCACCTGGCGATTGAAAGGTACTCAATCACTTGTCACGCACCTCGCGTTGTTTAATTCAGAGATGCACCATGATGTCCATGTGAAGGAGTTTGTTATAGCGACTCCGCTCTAGTCTTTTCGGAGACGCCCGCAAATGTCCAACGGTTTCGTATGGGTTTTCGGCAAAAATTTAAACGTTTCTCTTATTCTTGCCACTTTTAACGTTTTTTTGGTTTTTCTTGCGACTGTTTTACGCGCGATAGCATAACTCGCTATAGTGCATCCTTTTTGGGACACACTCCGAACACAGTGTACAGTGAATAGTGTGACATTTTTAATGTTAAATACAGTTTGGTGGAAATTGCCTTTTGCATGACGGGTCCCCTCGCCGACGTAATCAACCGCGCCACATTTTATCTTAATGAGACTTAATCCGATCAAGGGTTTTGATTCAGTGGGGGTCGAATTTTTGCTTTTCCCATAGGAAAGAGTAGTCGCCGTTTACACAGGGCTTGAACTACCGTTCAGCCTGTGATCAGTCAGTCACCTGCAGTAGGCCTAAGTAGCGTTAACTGATGTCAAATAATCTCTCATTTATTTATCATTGAACTTTTTGGTATTACATCAAGTTCAAGGACGTGAAAGTTCACGTCCCGCGCAAAAAAATTGTCGAATGCGAATATCGACGTACGTTACGTCGTCGTTCTGGGCGAAGTAGATACCCATCATCATGCCATTTGAGTCTGTTGAGAAGTTACTGTAAATTGAGGGTATTCTATAACGTCATATTGTGTTCCTACAAAATTCATACTTTTCACAAGTAACATATATTGTAGTTTTTCACTGCATTTTGCATAATTTGTATTATGTTACACGTTTAGTTACTTCGTCTGAATAGCAGCAATTATTAATTGTTGCCTCAAGGGTCGCACAGCTGCAGCGTCACCTGGCGATTGAAAGGTACTTAATCACTTATCACACACCTCGCGTTACGGCGTAAAACCCATATTTTTACTTCAGCGTTGTAATAAAATGATTAGAATTATTACTGTCGTCAATTAACAGGAAAGTAGAGTATGTCACACATACAGTTTACAGAAGATGCGAAGTTACAATAAATCGATTTTATTTTGTGGACTGCCTGCGCCTGAAAATTCGCCTGATGTGTTTGTGGAAGGGTCAGCCTTGAACTAGTGCCCTTGGCCTGCAAGCTAGTGACGTCGTAGGCGTGACATTTGACTTGATAAACATTTGCAGACGGCGAATTTTTACACTGAAAAGGGTTGGTTTTTGGCTTAATTGTTTTTTGTGTCTTTTTTACTAACGTGGATCGATGTTCTTGATTTAATGTACGCAGATTTCAACTCGTATTCTGAACAAGTTACATGTGCCGGTCAATGTTGATGGTTCATGTAAACACCGTGTTGGCTCCATTGTATACGGGCACGGGTAAAATGCGGGGGAAGGTGTACTTCGCGGAATGCGGATTGCGGAATTTCGAAAAGGTGTATTCTGCGTAATTTAACCTGCGGAAAATCTTTGGTGTATTTTGCTGAATTAAAATTGCGGAAAATATTTTTGTTGTTGAGTTATGTCAATGAAGTAAGCGTACAATTCTACAGAGCGCTCGACCATCATGCTCACAAGCCTCGTTGTTTCTTGCAGGAGGATATAGTAGGCTAATTTTTATCATTGTTTTGGTAGGCCTATACGATACCTTGATTTAGTACTCAGGCTAATAAGTGACACGCATTGAATAACGCTTAGACACGGGCCGAAAACATGAACGCTATTGTAAGCTTATACACATTATGACACATCTCTCATTAGGCGTTTGATTGCGCAGCGTCCGCATTTTGGTGGTCCGCAGTTTACCCATTGGTTGGTCCGCAGGTACGCAAGTCCGCATTTCGGGAAGGTGTACTTTGCGGATTGCGGAATGTGGAAATTTGAAAAGGTGCATTTTGCGGAATTTCATTTGCGGAACATTCCGCAAATTACACCTTAGATTTTTGTTCGCATTCCACAAAATTCAAATAAAATCAAATAATCAAGTTTGCGTAGGTATAGGCTTACATTTGAATCTCCAATCGACATCGGCACATCGCATACGACACGGTCACGCAGTTGGTAAAGTAATCCCATATTGTTGTCTTTAACTTAACTCTTAAAACGCCTTGAAGTCTGTTAACTCACGACCGTAAGCCGGCACGTCACACACGAATGCAAGGTCGACTCAAGTAGAAGAAGAAGCTCATTTTACAGTTGACGTTTTTTGTTTGCCACCCAACAAGGTCACAGCATAAAGTGTCACTCATTGTTGAATATATGTAGCATTGATTTTGTGCATAATTTTACGACAGTGTTTATTATAATTCATTTGTGGTTGACAGGGCAGCATGTCGTCACCGCCGTCGTATGCCGATCTTGGCAAATCTGCCAGAGACTTGTTCAGCAAAGGATTCAGTAAGTAAAGTTTGCAATTTGCCTAGACCTCTCGACAGCTGAAAAATATTTTTAGCCAGCTGAATTTGTTAAAAAATTGTTTCGCTTTATTTAGAATTTGTTTAAATGGCTCATGTTTACGTCGGTAAGCTGGTGATGATGATAGCCACATTATGTTAATGATGCTGGTTATATGCGAATATGCAATCGCATATTTTGCCAAAACCGGTGTATCGCATATTTTTCCACATATAATGGCATTTTCAAAATCACGTAGGTAAAAATTATGTCGCATAGTCAAACATTTGCATATATTCACAGATATGCTGCATATTTCCGCATATGCGATTGCATTTTTCTTGTCAAACATTGTTTAAGATCGTTAAATATTTTGGGTAGCAAATGATTACTAGTATTTACAATTAGACGTTGAATAAATTAAGTCGAAAATGTCAAAAATGCAGGGATATGGTCTCGGTCGAAACGTCTCGGTCTCGAGACGTACTAATGTCTCGTCTCAGTCTCGTCTCGGTCTCAGACCGATGCATCTAGGGTCTCGTCTTGGTCTCGGAGCCATATGTCTTGGTCTCGGCTTAGTAGGTCTCATCCCAGTAGATCTCGTCTCGGGCTATTGCGTCTCGTTGAGACGTTTTGTTCAGACGCGCGCCGTACATACTGTAGCTGCAGTTAGAACCAGCATGACAATTGTGGCATAGACATATTCGTTTAAAGTGTTTTTACTCTTTCGTTTACTTATTTATCATAAAGCAGAATTATGCCATGTCAGTCTTTTTTCGTCATAAAATGACCTAGTCGCAATGAAGATAAAGTGTATGATGTCAGGATGAATACTATCAGCCAAATGTAGACGATGTATAATGCTATAATCAGCTGTAGTTTACTAATTTTAGTTGCTTGCAAATTGCGATAAACTTATTTCTTGTTTACAGTCTAATGTGTCTTTAGTTCGTTTTGTTGCTAGATTTGGTGTATTTGTGAATTGGTGTATGTCACCGTTAGCTAGAAATATACAATACTGTTGTTCTAATTTCGGCTGGAATTCTGAAAGGTTTGTGAATGGTGACATTAGTATGTTGAACAAAGTTTTTGTCAAGTCGTTTTATTCGTCAGTCAGTGAGAGTGACTGGCTTACTGTAGATGCCTTACGTCAAATGTTGAACCTACATGATGGCTTTGATTTTCTGTTCTTTTCTGATGGCTCCACATTGTTACATTCTGAATTGGACAGTCTCACTTTATATCTAGCATCAAGCCGTACTTTGTAGTCTATTTGTTGCTCAGTTTGTGTTGCTTTTTGTGTTCTATTGTCGTTTCTTATCTTTTTCTTTTTTTCTGTACTTTGTGTATGATGAAATAATAAATAATAGTAATAATGGCTCATGTTTACAGCAATACAGTTGCAATTCTTTATGGTGCAAGCGTTAATTATTCAGTGATAATTGTCAAAATAAATTGCAAAAACCCACAATATCACAAAAAAAGTGCTTACCATGGTGCGAGTTAATTAATCCGTATATTTTTTTCATTATCAATGTGTTTTACCATATGTCACGGCAAACGTCTCGGCGAGACGTTGAAGTTTTCGAGAGTCTCAGGAGCTTTAAGGTCTCGGCCAGCGTCTTAGAAACTGCAACGTCTCGTCTCGGTCTCGTCTCGGACAAAATTTTGAATGTCTCGATCTCGGCTCAGAAGGCCTCGTGCACATTCCTCCAAAAATGTGCACAATCGGCCTATTAATGATCATGATTATGATTCTTCGTCACTCAAAGTTGCATATGCCAGAAATATGAGAAAAAGTATGCTGCATATGCAGCATATTTTCTCGCATATTTTACCACAAAAAGTTCAGCATGTTTTAAGAAAATTCTCTGCTATAAACTATTATCTTTATATTGTATATCTCTCTCAGCGTAAAGTCTGTTATGGTGATGCTGAAGTGATGTCACCAGTGAACATTTTTTCCAGAACTATTGTCACTTTTTATTTGTAGAGAAATTGGTCTGTCTCGTTGCCGAGCAGAATCGGCTGCCTTTATCTTTTTTCAACATCGTAGGTTTATTAGATAACTCTTAACTCATCTCATAATCTGTTACTTTGAAAATTTTTTGGGAATTTTTTCATTCAAAAATGGTCATTTTCGTCTGACAGAAAACTGTTCATGATTTTGGCATTTTTTTTGAGTTGAGATTTTGTGCAGTGATCGTGAACGGTGTTTGATCGAATGTCGTAGACTATGGACTGTACAAGGTCGAGACTAAGACAAAGTCGACCAGCGGTGTGGATTTCACCGTCAACTGCAGCAGTAACCGCGACACCAAGAAATTTGTCGGTAGTCTTGAGACCAAGTACAAGTGGTCCGATTACGGTAAGTAATGAATCTTCGGTGACTTCAGACTTGTTGTTATGTCTTTTCGTGAGCCACCCAGCACCCGTACGTAGTAATTGGAGGCCTTGAGCTTTCGCTGTCTTTTTTTTTTTATTTTCTACTCTTTCTCCTAAATCAGACAGCATACCAGGAATAAAATTGGAGGGACAGATGACCCTTACCTGGAAGGAATTGCGGTCAAATTTCAGTGAAATCTGTCATGGGGTTTCGGCTGGAGGGGCACGTTTATAATCTAAAATGCACTTTGGATGCTGCACTGTATTGATGTTAGATGGCGCTGTGAGATCGCAAAGCTTGCTTGGCCAATCACCGGGAAACTTTGCCATGTGGTCGGAATATAGGTGCCTTTCATGATTTGGATCCAACACACTTTGGGGGCCCTCTCCTGGACTTAACCACACCGGGCAGCCACGCGTTGGGCTCTGGTCCAAATTTTTAGCTTGCATGTGTTGTACGTACGAGTATTTTCACTTTTGTTCTGGCAGCATTTTGCTGGATATTTTTATTACTCATAGATGTTTGTAGGGTATTGTAAATGATTGGTGCACACTGCCAACGCTATATGTTACAGCTAAATGCAAATTATTTGTTTTTCAGTGTTTTGCGTGTTGTGTGTCATTTGTAGGAATAACATTTATGGAGAAGTGGAATACAGACAACATGTTGGCGACAGAGGTGACGGTTGAGGACCAGCTGCTGAAGGGACTGAAGCTATCGTTTGACACGCAGTTTGTCCCACAGACTGGGTAAGTCCATCAGTTGGTCATATGCAAGATGTAATGGTTTTTTATTGTTTGATATCGCTGGAGAATTTGTGTGATGTATCTCTGATGGTACTTTGACACCGTTCAATTGGATTGGGTCACCTGAATGGCTGTGGGCAGTATTCAGAAGTTTTTCCTTGGGACCCACAACTTAAGCTGCCTATGCCATGCTGATCAGCTCTTGTCTGCCTTTTTATGTAAGCTCCGTGGTCTCAATGCAGGTGTTGCTTGTCTCCAAACATGACAACTCAACCTGGAGTAACTGACTCGAACAGAAATTATATCGCTGGCATTACCGGTACTATTTTTGCATCACTAAGGCTTTAGAAGTCTACTGTGTGTTACATGCTAGAGCCATATGCACAATGTCAGAACACCAATACTGTGATTTTTGATTCAGAGACCAAGGCCACATAATTTTGCGAGCACGTCCCTTGTGTCTGGTAGCAGTGAAGGAGTTCATTATTATTACGTAATCTAAATTGCGCTGGTTGATCTGGTGGAAACTGCGTTGTGAAATTGCAGAAAGAAAAGTGGAAAGATTAAGTCGGAGTACAAGCACGAATATTTTCACACTAATCTTGATGTGGACTTCAACTTTGCCGGCCCAACGATCTTTGGAGCAGTTGTCTTTGGGTGAGTTTGCAGACTTTGTGATGTTTTAATGAGCATATTTTGTTTGGTAGATTGCTGGGTCAGTGGCTTAGTGTTTAGTGGGCATGTGCGCCATGCGGTTTTCAAAATATTACTTTGGTTTGGTTTTCAGTTCTGTTTTGGAAAAAACACGGTTTTTGGTTCCGTTTTCGGTTTTTGCCGTCTGATGTTTAGTGTATGTATACTGTATTACTTTATTATTAGCATCTTTCCTGGTAGTCATTTTTCACTTTGCATATGACGTGAGGAATTATGCAGACTACTTTGTGTGCTGACTGCTGTAATGGTCCAACTAATCGTCGGTGAAAGTTTTTTGAAATAAGGCCTCGAGAAAGCTACTTTGACCGACATGAAAAGTGTAAAAACCATCATAAAACTGGCGGTTTAGTTTCTTAAAAACCGAACCGCGGAAAGCAAGTTTTCAGTTTTTAAAATTTAACATGGGTTTGATGGGTTTTTAAAAAACCGAAACCGGAATTTTTAACGGATTTCGCACACCCATAGTGGTTAGGCATTGAGGTCTTGGGCTTGACTGCTCCACCTTGTCTTGATTTGAGACTGTGTACTGTACACTCCAGATAAGTCCATGTCATGTTCGATTTTTGACAGTAGAAATTGGTTAGAAGTCCATAATATAAGAATCACTTAGCAGTTGTTTAGTGGCTAATCACCACAGAACAGAACAGGCTGATTTAAATGACTCGGACAGGTTCTCAAGAATCAAGTAAAAAATTAAGGAAATGAAGTAAGTTAGAAACCAATACTAGTGTCTTATCCTAAACAGAAAATAGAATGTATATAGTGTAATGGTCAGAAACATGTATCATAGAAGCAAGATTATTAACTGAAAAGTAACCTTGTTTTATATACACTGTGTCCCAAAATTAGTGCCCCCCCCCGCAGATATGTTAGTGTAAAATCGTTAGTGCCTGAAAGATTGTTACAATATTTGAAACAGTCATGGAGACAACCATTTTGAACTAGTCTTTATACAGTTCGAGCTTAAAGTGGGCACCTTTAGTCTCGACGCAAGCTTTAAGGTCCGGTTTTTCCATCGCCGATCAAATCAAATTTGATCTCCCGATTTACTGATGTCTGATAAACTTGATGTTCAGAATTAATCTTTGATCAACTGTGTTTCGTTTTTCCATGCATTTTCGATCTCATGATCGGCAATTAGCTGATCGGCTGTCAACTGAGCCTGCTTTATGCCAATCTGATTGGCTGACAGTGACCTCAGTTACCCAGCGTGCACTGCGAGTGGACGCCATAGCCAGTAAAAGTCGTCATAGTAACGATATCAACAATATCGTCAATATTGTCTGCTGTCAAAAATACATTGTATTGCAAATCAATACGGGAGCATCTATCCATTTGATTTCTTCACAAAACACTATGCACAGTATAAATTGATCAGTAATGATTGCATGGTTCCTACGGTCAGGGAAAGACATTTTAAGAAAGGAATTTTAAGAAGTCAGGGAAAATCCAGACGGTCAGGGGAAGTCAGGGAATTCAAAAGTACCATGGTGCAAAAGTTAACAAAGATGCAGAAAAAAACAGAACTGTTGCACGCACACTGC
>Ga0056128_1005041_pt1 | contig 16579 bp, 6 predicted proteins | sample WorMetLIZISLAND2_FD_71113 | JGI IMG/M metagenome (GOLD analysis project Ga0056128, IMG submission 71113) | Marine gutless worms symbiont microbial communities from Max Planck institute for Marine Microbiology, Germany - Olavius geniculatus... ... | reverse complement strand
TACTACTACTACTACTACTACTACTACTACTACCACCACCACCACCACCACCACCACTACTACTATAAAAATCGATCGAAATGTTGGCCAATTATGCAATCACAAACATGGAGACGATTTTTCAATTCATTGACAGCAGTATCGATAATGTTATGCTTCGGACTAATCCAGACTTTACCAGTCGCTTCTTGAATTCATAAACATTCCTTAACGTCATATAGTAGACATACTTCTGCACGACAGTCAAATCTTGTAATTGACTGGCTGTTGAGGGCCACAGATTAAAACAGACGGAATTTACAGACGGATTTTACCATTTCAACGCATATTTTGCTTGGTCTGATTTTCCCAGGTAGTGCAAAAGCAGACATTGGGTGAGGTAGAAACTTAAACAGCTATTTAAGAGCCAGTTGTGTCAAAAATTTGTATATTAAAAATTGTTAAAATTTGATAATCATGCTTCAAGTTACGGTCAATAATGTTGTGAATGTCTTTAAAGGTTTTTTTTGCATATTCCGACGCATATTTCGCTTGGTTTTCGTTCCCTAGATAGTGCAAAAGCAGACATTAAATGAGGTGAAAATCTAAACGGCCATTTAATGGCAAGTTGTGTCAGAAACATTCACAACAAAAATTATGAGAATCTAATAATTTTTGTTTAAGTTAAAATCGAAATTGTCCGGGATGTTTTTTGAGACACAGTGTATAACGCTTAGACAGCAAAAGTGCAAATAATCTCGATCTAGCGTCTAAAACAATGTCAGAGAGCGCGCGTTGCATTTGAGAGAGTCACGCTGAGCACAAGCAGAAACCAAACAACTCTGCACTGTGCCAGGGTACTGGGTTAAGTACAGCAAATGGATTAATTAACTAATTGTTCAACCAATTAATTCATTGACGGATAATTGTTTATGCTAATAGAAAAAAATTGTGAGAACCTTGTACTGTCCCAAAGTGTTTGGGTTAGATCCAATCGGGTAGCTGTAAAGGCTTGAACCGAGGTCGGTTCCATCACCCGTACGACGCCGAAAATTACCTTTCTTTGCCTCCTCTGAAACAAAGCAACAAGCAGGCAACTTGCAGTTGACCGGCGCCTATGTGAGAACTCGTTTCAAAGGCGCTGTACAAAGCTAAATAAATCTAGTAATCGACTGATTGTTTGAGAAAGCAGTGGCGTATTTAAAGCGGCGGTTACAATCAACGGCGTTGTGGATTGAAAAAATTTGGACAGCAAATTGCAACTTGCAGACAGAGAAAAACGTATATCCGATTGTGTGCTCGAAATTTTAATTTTGTTCTTAAATTTTCCCAAATTAAAAATTTGTAGCCACAAATGTTGTATTTTTGGGGAAAAAAACTTTTGCGACAACAACCAAATTTTTCGACCTGCAAAAAATTAGTGGGACAACTGCAGTTTAAAAGTCGGTCTACATTGTTTCCACAAATACACAACTAATGACAATGGCCCGTATTAACTGAAAGAAATTAGTTTTATTAGTGTAAGTGATTGATACCATTTTGCAGGCGAAACATAACTCGGAAAGTACGTCCGTACAGTACTGACAAATTATACGGCCGTCCGCCTAGGCCGTTGCAAATTTAATCTTAACCCTTTCAAACTAAACATTGTCACGCCGGTTATTTCTGCCCCGGTAAGCGTTTGCATCAATTTCGGTTGTTTTTTGCACATTGATGTTTTTGAGTTTGCAGCACGTACCAAGCAGACAAACGAAAGGCAGAAGAGAGACATGCGAACGGGCAAGACGAACAATAATACTTATTTCGCAGCACTGCACAGACTGCATCGTCAGATACATTGCTGGCTACCAACAACAGTTCTGTAGCATTTAAATACTGTTTCAAACACCAGTGCGGTATTAATATTTATATTTATAAAACGTTAATGTAAAATTTAAATAATTCAGAACACACGGCTAACGTATGTTGGCAGAACGAACCTGACTGTTTAGCAATGCGTGCGCTGCGGTCCTTGTGTTTGTGCGGAGCCAGCAGAACATCGCGAACTCTACTGCAAGTGACGTCATCAACGCCGCCAACGTCCTTCAATGTTGCTATCACTGAGTCTATACGCACACGCACACACACACAAAGCAGAGCGAAAAAATCAAGCGTTTCTAGGGTTAAATTTTTGTAGGTTTTCTTACCTTTGTTTTGGAGTTTTTAGGTTAAAAACTGCACAATCACTAAATCTAAACATGTACAGGGTGATATGTAATATCGTGACAATTTTTTTATCTATACCAAGTTTGTAATTCTAACCACAATTATAAATTAAAATATTTAAAGGTTTTTAAAAAAATTTAAAGTAAAGATAATAGTTAGGCTTACGTCACAAACTCACAGTAACATTACAACAAAAGTGGTATTCAACACTTAATGTCTTTAATAATAAAATCAGCCTTTTGTACAATGTGTACAATTGCAAAATTCGTTTTTGATGTTTGCGTTTTTGTCAATTTAGCGTAAGTCAAATAAATACGGTGACAGTTTGGTAAAGATAATGATAAAAATGCAAAGGTTTAGTTTTTTTTTGAAACACTATGTATCTACCTGCAACTTGGAACTGTCCAGTAGTGAGTTGTTCACCGAGCCCCACGGTACACTCTTTATCAATGAGTGCGTCACGTAACATAAGAAGACCACGCAAAGATGTCGTGGATACGTGAGGCTTGGACCAACGCTCACCTATCTCTACTCGTTCCTCGTATTTTAACCACCTGTACGGCCACAAAACAACAACAACCGTGACACTACTATTACAACTACAACTACAACTACTACTTATTACTACTACTACTACTACTAGAAGTTGTAGGTGATTTGACAAACTAATGATACTCCACCATAGTCTGCCACCTTGTCGCGGCGGCGGGGTTTAGTGCCTCGAAGATCCGAAATATTTCTAAAATCCATAAGCGAGGAGCCAACCAAGTACAGATTATTTTTTTTAGAACAGATATGCTACGCTTTACCAGTGTTAATGTATTGGTTAATCTTCGGCTTTAACGCCGATTTTGGGTTTACAGGCATCAACTGTTTTAGGCCGTTTACTGCAACGTTGTGGTTACATTCGGGGATGCGCATTGGGCCGAGCTGCTATGGCCTCAACGCTGGGCAGGTGTAAGAGCCTGTCCACCCCGGAGGTAAGGTAAGGTAAGAATACCGCGGCGTGTTGCAGCGTGTTGAACCCGCGGTGCAGCCAGCAGACATACCACCGGTATGCCGTCACCTCGCAGCCCGTAAGCTGCCACTGATTTCCATACCGCTGAGAGCAGGAGGCTGATTATATAACATAACATACCTGGAAATTTGTTTCCAGCCGTACTTGTTATCAGAGAAGTGTACGAGGACATCCATCTGCGTGAAGAGCGGACGCTTTCCCAGCTCCGGAGGCTGAGTCTCATCTTCATCCGCTATCATATAACGTATCTACACGCACAGAACGACAGTATTAACAGCAATGTCTCAAATGAATGGTGATTTATTGCATTATGTACATTTTACAGTAAATGGCAAATTTTCTTAGTCAGTAACGTCTTTAGTCGCATCATTGAAGTTAGACAAAGTTAGTACCTGGGTAGGTGTGGCCGTCGGCAGACGAGTATTGTTATTCTATCTCGGTATATGTCCGTAGACTTACGTTTTGTATTATTTGTTGACCTATAATTGCTGACCTGCTGACCTAATTATTACCTCCGTCGTGGAAGGCATGGTTTTGTAACAGCCGGCGTTTATTTATCTGTTTATTAGTTTGTTGGAAGAATTACACAAAAACAGGTAGATTTGGCTTAAACTTTCAAGGTATGTTAGACTTGCATTACTGGAGTAATTAATAGATTTTGGTGGGGTTAGCACCTAACGACCGTAACAAAAAATAACAACTTTGGAAAAGGTTTGCGGTTTTTGACTGCTCTTCAAGTTTGTTGCATGTGTTACTTACTTTAGTTGCTGTTGACATTTCAATGTCGCCAAGACGTTCAGCTGCAAACAGAAACACCACAACGTCTTTTGTAGTTATTGACATAATACATGCAAAGTCATAGTCCCAATTACAATAACACAAAGTTGATAAAGTTTAACGTAAGCCTAGGTGCACTTTATATGGACAGCAGTAATAACAAAATTTCGATTAAGGATAATTTAATTCACACTTGAAAATAACGCGTGAAAGGTTTTACACCGGTGTACTTATAAATGTCACATACGACATACGACACACGACATCTCGATCTGTTCAGAACGTTTCTAAAGTTAAATTTAAATATTTGCATTTTGCTCACTAAATTAATTGTTTATTTTTCACTTAGGTTTCATCTCATTAAATTAGCATTAGCACTTCTGTCTCGCTAGCATGTTGGAATCAGACGGTGCATACAATGTTATGTCGCTGATGCATAATGATACACGATGCCCATGAACGTTGAACTGAACCTGTAATGCTATACTGGCCGACAAACTATTAGACACTGTCAGTACACGCTGCCGCAGAAAAAAACACGCTGCCAGTGACACCTGAATGTTTTAATTTCTAGAGCGTATTGAAAGCCGGGTACTGCCGCCGTAAGTTGTCTGTCTGTCCGTCTGTCTACAACGTTGAGTCGTTGACATAACAAAATGCAACGTTAAACCAATTATGTTTACACATTTTTACTAACACACTACGTACGTACGAGGTTATTTACAGTCAACGCACTATATGCGTTACCTACCTAATTAATTACTTATAGTAATAAGAAAGTAATAAAAGAAGCAGAAATACAGCGTACACTAATAAAAAATTGTCGGCGGCAACTTGCAATAATAAAGCATGTCTTGAAAAAGCCTGATCTTAAAAATTTGATGGTTACTGGAATTGTGAAAGAGAAAAAACAAGGGTGCGTTAGAGACAAAAGTACATGGATAGCTTGTCTGAATCGTAAAAAGATAACGTGAGCCTAACACACTTCGTCAGGGCTTCAGAAAATAGAATGCTCTGGTATCGAGTGGTCGCCGCCAACGGCACCATGGCAACTCAACTACTTACTTACTTACTTACTATGAACAGCGGGCGACACTCGCATCATTTTAATTTTCTAATAAGCTGAGTTACATGGTTTGGACAATCTTTTTCCGCAGCCGGTCACAAAATTTCTCGAACTGGCCCGCAATATTTTTGGAAAACGTTTTCGCGGAAAACTGTGGGCCTTAATGGTAACAAAAACCAACGACACGGATGAATGGACAGCGAAACGGACTAACAAAAAAAGGACGGACAGAACGACAGACAGAGACAGACGGGGAGAGAGAAAGACAGGTAGGCAGACGGACGGACGGACGAATGCAGACAGAGAAGAGGGGGGTGCTGCATAATGTGACGTTGAAGGTTATTTATGCTGCTGCAGTGGACCGCATGACGTCAGTGAATTAGGCGCGCACTAGGCATCGGTCACGTGTGAGTTCTTGCAGTAATTGCCTGAGCCAATCACTCGCGCCCGCTAACATATGTATCATTGCAAACAATTATTTCTATATTAGGAATAATCAGCCGTTTGCTGTTGCATATACATACATCATCGTAGTAAATGTAGGCCTACTGTATTGTCTTCAATAAGTGTTTTGTTTTGTAGACTGTTTTACTTTGTAAAAGTTTTATTATTATAATAATAAACGTCATAAAAGCATTTTCGTATTTCTTGTTAAAACATTTCGAAAATTTTTGCAGTAATGAAAAACGAAGTAAAAACACATTAAAGTAAAATAACATTTAATATTAGTTTTTTTAAATCAAAAAATTAGACAAACGATACGTTTTTAAGAAATTTAAGTGTTTTTATGAGTAATGTTTAATGTTTTTGCATCAGTTCTTTAATTTAACCTTTGCCACACGTTCAATAGATAACGCGAGTAAAATTACTTTGAACAGATACGTTACGGTAATATGTGCAAAACGTTTCAAAAGTTAATCAGTTAACCGCGAAAAGCTAACAGTTATTTGCGACATTGTTTATTCACCATAGAGTGGCACATGACAAACGAAATAAAATAACAAAAATAAAAGCATGTGTAAAATATAAAAAAAAAACATTAAGAAAACATTTTGAACATGTGTGTGCTGCACAGAACTTATATCTGATAAACTGAAAATAAACTCACACGCGCTATGAACGTTTTAAGCCTTTCGCATTATTACTGACGCTATGTGTGGGTCCGACAACGTGCGATCAAAAAACGAACAAAATATTTTCCTGTTTGTTACATGTGTTGTCAAATGTTTACTGCCAACTAAATGTTTTACAAGCATTTGTAAAAATTTAGTATGCCTATTATTGTTTCAGCAAATTTTTAAACATGAATGGGCCAAGCCACTGCAGTCATTGTCAATTTCTCAGTGTTGTACGTGCATTTGATTACATGGTACGTGTCTCGCAATCTGTCTAAGCACCACAGATCATCACAGATGAGCTAAGTTGGCAGATATTGTTTTAGTTTTTAAGCTCCAGGCACCGCAGATTAACTATAGGTCTCCGACCGGGGGTTAGGGTTACCGTTACAAAGTTTAAGTTCACAAACTCAAACAGTATCTGCCATCTCATGCTGATCTGTGGTAATCGCAGTATTCAGACAGACCTGTGTCTCAAGGAATAAAAAGTCCAACAAACACTGGAAGTTGCCCGAAGCTCGAGCTATTGCTGTCAGATAACTTTTACAAAGTGCAGCGCAAACGGCGTAGTTAGTACAAATTTTCTACATATTTTGGATGCTTGAACCCCTATGCATTTTACCTCAAAATGCTATAATTGTACCTCAACGTCGCCGCTTTACCCAAGCACTAAAATATAAAGGATTTGTAAACACTCCCAGCCTTCTGTGGCGGAGTTGTACATCGTTCTTGCGTTTTAAAGAATAAACGAACATGACGATGATGGTGATGACGATGAAACAATATTCACCTTACATCTAACTGAGTTCGTTACAATTTTGTTCGGCTTATGCGGTGGTTGCATGCATGTACGCCGTGTTCCAAAAAAACTCAACCATTTTTAATCAAAATTTTATCAAATTTTAACAAACTTTGATAACTTTTGGCACAAGGCTAACATAGACGATAAAATTATGCGAGGTTTACTCATATCTTTCACCTTTCTTAATCTGCGTCAACGTATTTTTGCAATGCGGTTTTGCTCGTCCGTCCGTCTGTCTGATGTATATTTGTCTGTTTGTTTGTTGTTTATTTTGTATGGGCTTCTAAACTAAAAAAAAACTTGTAAACGCAGAACAACGAAAATTTTTGTAAAGGTTTTCAAAGTTAGGAACCCGTTTGCCAACTTTCAGTTTTGTTCAGATTACTGTAGTTGTACTGTTTTAAGCGGACGACCTCGCAATATCAACAATGTGCCAACATAGTGTTCTACGTTTATTTTGTTGTACATTTTTACCTTATTATCACTGTTGAAATACGAAAACTCTGACCAACCTGACTCGTCGTCGGAACTAGCATGATTAGCCGCCATGGCGAACACAGTTTTGAGTATGTCGTCGTCTCTGTAGTTGTTTCAGTCTTGATGGTCAGACTACAACTGATAGGTCTGTCCATGGACAAGTCACCTACATGTACGGGCTACCTACGTGGCATTAAGTCTTAGGCCTACTAGTTACTGGTTTAATCTGGTCCTATATTAGCTCAGTGGTCTATTGATTATAATTGAGACATAATAAGGCTCCCAGTAGCCGTCGTATCAATAACGAACGATGCATTCTTAACCCCTCGCTGTACCAGCAGCTAGTGGCCATACTACTGTGCCGTTTACAGGTAGGTACGCCTTTTGAATAAGAAACAAGACCAATTGAAATCATACTGCAGCAATTTTGATGCTGCAGTTCTAACATGTGTTAAAGTATCCAAAGGCCACATTTCAAGGGTTTACTATTGTAGCTACAGCGTGTGTCTATTTTCGTTCAATTTCTGGTGGACTCGGAAAGACGGACATTCCGCGTAATTGCAGTTCAAGGTCAATCAAAAACGCGTAAGTTTGCAACTTTTTATAACCACATAACGGGAAAAATAGACCCGTACTGTTTCAAGCATGGTTTCCCTTAAACTTAACGCATGAACGCATGCGATAAACACAAGAATAATAGGCTTACGCAAGAAACGTAGGTGACGCAGCTGTCGCAACAGACAAAACGAGAAGATACTTCAGTTGCGTTACGTCGCGTTGGCTAAAAACTTGGCTTTATCCTTTATTCTATGACACGTATAAGACCCGTCGAAAGCCATAGCAAGGCCAAAGAAAACACTCTCGCGGGGCCCCTTTGGGGAGAAAATTTTTGAATTTTTTTAATGGTGTAATCTGGTGTACTTTGTATTTCTAAGCGACAGCGAGGCCCCTTAAACGTCGCGGGGCCCGGTGTAATTACTCCCCTATCCCACCATCTTAACGGGCCTGACAGGGATTGAAAGTATGCGGGTGAAGTAAAGCTCAGCGCCGACTTAGATGTTTTTGTGTTTCTGTCCATCACTAACGGTGTCACTTGAACATACACTTTGGAGTATTGCATATTGATTACGCGGTCGTCGGCCTATACTGGCCGCATTATGCATTCTGGTAGTCCGTCCGTCCGTCCGCCCGCTTGTCTTCTACTGGCTTTCAAAGCAAAAATAATTTTCGAAAACCTTAAAAAACTAGAATTCATGTTAAGGTTTTTTTTCAGGACAGTGATAACCGGTGTGCCAATTTTTTGTACAAAAGGTCGAAAATCAAGAACACCGGCGATTATTGCGATTATTGAAACATCAAAAAAGTGACACAAAACACGTAGGCTAGACAACATAATATGTCAACATTTTGGTTAACTAAACAAGCAGCAAAGCAGCGATGGTATTGCTACGACGATTAAATGTGTCAGTAACATGGGACGTTCTACACCGCGTTAGTTACAAAAAATCTGAGCTAATGCTCATGAGACGCGCCAGAGCTTATGGCAGTTCTGGTTTGCAGCTAATTTCGTTGGCAGCATTCGATGGTCCAGCCCCGAAAACTCCTATAGACGCAAAGATATCGCAGATATCTTTAGCAGAAGCCGCGTTGTAGCCCATTTTGTCCCAAATTTTGTTGCCATGTCAACCGGGGAAGGTCGAGGCAAAATTTCGTTGGCGGCATTCGATGGCCCAACCCCGAAAATCCCCCTATAAACGCAAAGATCTTGCAAATATCTCTAGCAGAAGCCAAGTTATAGCCCATTTTGTCTCAAATTTTGTTGCCATGGCAACCAGGGAGAGTCCAAGGTAAATTTGAATAACACTGTTAAATTGGTCATCCCCGAAAACCATACACTAGTACCAAAATTACGACTCTATCTTATACACTGCCAAAGTTGTGACCGTTTAAAGAATTGTTTAATTTTTTCCTATAGGCGCTATTGTAATTTTTTGAAATTTTTTGAATAAATACGTTAAATATCAATTTCACGGCATGAAATTTTGTCAGGAAATACTAGAGGCAATATGCTATCATATGGTAAAAACCGAAGTCTCTATTTTGCCTCGGCTTGCAACGGTACTGGGACGTTACAGACACCAAGACACAATAAACACAAAACACCAAGACACCAAGACACCAAGCCAGAATCACTCTCGCGCGTAAATAAAATTGACTTGTTCTTCAATCTTTGTGGCTTTGTTCAACAAAAAGATGTGTCAAATTTCAATCCCTAACAACTTTGCTTGATTTAATATCTGACGCTGAAATTTTACACAACAATGCAGCAACGTGTCAGAATAAGGTAAATATTTGTCAGTATCTGTCAACGAACTTTAGGGCCAAAACGTAACAGCGTACATTAATTTGTCCGACTCAGCAAGCTACAAGCAAGCTACAAGCAGCATGTTGTGAGGCATTTGTGCAATCGTTGACTCTATGGACGCAGCAACTCCCAGAACAGAAAGTTCTCTTGGATATGCGCTACACACAAACAAACATAATATCACACTTGTCAGTTGCCGGTATCGCGAAATAGATCCGTTGGCCACACCGGCGGCTCAGAAGCAAAGCAATTGTTTAATTTTATTTAGTATAGATAGATTTTAACTCTTATCATTAGTAGGACCTAGGCCTATATTTAGCAGAAAATACTTAAAATTCTATATTTGTAAAATAAAGCAACGCAGTATAAAGTTTTCTGGCGATGATGTGCTATATGAATACATTTACTAGAAAACTTCAAAAATTTTTTTTTGATATATTATAAAAAAACATACAGGCAAGTCTGTTAGTCTACCAATTTTATCTAACCCGTGAGCTAGAAAAACTAAAACTACATTTAACGAAAACAAAACGAAAAGTCAAAAAACATATATAATAAAAAATAATATTTTAAAATAAAAAACCTTAAAAAGAAAAACAACGATAACTAAATTGCAAAAAATGAACAAAAAAATAAACTCAAGCAGAAACACTCATTACCGGTAAAGTGAATTAGGAAATGCCGGATCTATAAAAAGCATACAGAAAGAAAGTCTATAAACATTTGTTACATTTATGAGAACATTACAGACCACAGTAACGTAAGTGGCTGTTTATCGAATGACCGTTACTATTGTAAAAGAATACTTTTAGAAGCTGAAACGTTTTTTTTTACTAAATAAATACCTTTTTGTAAGCGATTATTAAAAACGGGAAAGTGGATGTCCCCGATCCCATCAAAATCAAAATTAGAATCAAAGGTATGATTGGAGAATACAAACCACAGGTTTGTGGGTTTTCCAAATGTTCGTCGGAATGGTCGGCACAGTCGAAGAATCCGTCGCATTCGAGCGAAGCGTCGAAACAGCGCTGACCGTTTTCGCACATGAAGTTTAGCCCCGGGCAGCCAAGCCACTGGTCTTCTTTCTCTACAGAGCCATTGTTACCGGTATATTGTCAATTAATCAATCAACCAGTCAATCAGCCAGCCAGTCAGTCAATCAATCATTACGATAAACCTTGTCATAGTCATTATTAACAAACATCAAACTAATTTGTGCGAGGCGAAATTGTTTATCGTTTGTATTCACCAGGTGCAGGTATAAAACTGACGGTTTGGCTGCAAGTTTTAATTGTATTTTTGGCTGGGATTTGATCTCTAAAATTTCTACTTTTTTGGTACGGGACTTTCACCTAAGTTCTAACACAATATGCCATCCTTAGATCCCGCAAATGTACCTTTCAAATGGCATTGAAATCCGTCGAATGGCTTGAGCAGGGCAGGATACACGAGTGTGACAGACAGGAGACTGACCACGACACGAAAAATGTGCAGAATAGTCGAAATCGCTAGCGCTGCAAGGGCGATTTTGCCTAAAATGAAAAAAGCGGAGCATCGGAAGACCAAACAAAAAATTTGAGCTAATGCTCACGAAACGCGCGAAAGCCTATAGCAGTTACTGGACAACAACAGTAAAATAACGACTTTTACGGGGGTACTGCTCTTAGATGCCCTCGTGCGCAAGTTTTGTTGAACCTAGAAAATCGAGGCTTGGACCGCCAAAATCTACGTTTGATGCTGACAATGTCACATGCAGCTTGCCTATGTCTATTTCAATTGGTTTCGGCGCAATTCGCTCTTAAAATGTGTCTCGCAGCCCAAAATCGACAAAAAAATCCATAAACCCCCTATTTTGGCGTTCAAGGTCATTCAAGGTCATTGAATTCGGCGCCAATCGAGAGCCAGTGTACGACTTCCTATTAGTGATTAATAGTACCGGTAATCTAGGCCCTATCTCGCACCGTTACTGAGATACAGCGACTTATTGGCCAAAAATCGCACATTTTGCCCACCCCCTCTCATTTAGCGCCCTCGTTCGGGGTGACTCCCCCTTTGAATTTATGGAAAAGTTTTACGGTTTCTGAAACTAGAGTCTTCCAGGCAACCGACGGTGAAGATTTGGTGATCCTAGCTTGCACCGTTTTTGACTGATCCACACGTGTGACGGACGGACGGACAGATGAACGGACAGACGCGCAGAATTGCGATGAATAAGACGCGCTGAAAGCAGTAGCTGCTTTCGCGCGTAAAAAAGACATGGCAAGACACACTGAAAGAAGATCTGGATGTGATGGGCCTAGACTGGAGCGACGAGACGACTGCTGCCAGCGATCGTGCCAACTGGAGACAAATCGTCGACCAATGTTCCGCACGGAACGGGAGGAATTAGTCTAAGTATGCTTAAATTAGCACACAAGATCAGCGTCATAACTAGAATACTGACCGCAGACGTCAGGAGGATAGAGGCTGTCGTCGGCACAGCCGTACGGGACGCCAAGTTGTTCCTGTACGCAGAACGCGTGTCTTTCGAGGCACTGGCCGTTATCACAGCGAAGCCCCCACTCCGAGCAGTTGCGATGCACTGTTCACACATACACCGAATGGTAATCGTAATGGACGTTAATGTCGTAGTGCCCTGTTTACGACAATGAGAAAAGTAATGCATTACAATGTTAAAGTTGCAGATAGTGTTAAGCCCAGTGTTAAGTTTTGAAACATCTGCGAAGGCCGGAGCAAAATGAAGGTTTCTAATGCGATAGGAATCTGGTTTCAGATCTGTGGACCGCAGACGGAAAAGGTGCGCTTTTCGAACTGGGTCTGTGTCCTCACGACAGCAGATGCGTTGGTTGTAAACGAACGGATCTGTCGGCGTCCAGATTCTTTACTGGTTAATTTGACCATGTAGCTGAGATGTGCCGGACGGTGATTTTTAACTCAATTACTCAAAGCAACAAAAGTCGACAAAATCTCACACATAAAACACAAGCGCCCTAATGTCGTAGCGAACGGGCCGCGCGATGTGTTTGCTCATATTTTCTATTCGCTGTAAGTAAAACAGTTTCAGTTATGTACACCCGACTGCACTGGCAGCATGTCTACCATTTTTAAAGTGTCAATTTGTGTCGTATATACGACCACTGTAATCTCATCTTTTAAGTTTTAATTACTTTCAATGTGCACTTGTAACAAAAAGTTTTGACAAAAATATGAATAACCAAATACCATGTATATTTTAGTTTACACTAAATACTTTGCTCCGTATAATATATAATCAGTAATAAATAACCAGTAATATATTCCGGTATAGTAAATAATAACAATAGCTTTTTCACTTTTTTCCAATATTTAGCTTACTGCATTCGAGAGTATAAAGTAATAACAATATAATTGCATTAATTCTGTTGCTTATTTATTGTTTTAAAACACTAGAAACACAATTTATTGTATAGGCTAATACAGACATGATATAATTATGCAAAACACATGAGAATACAGACCGCAGAGTTCTAGATCTTCGTCTGTGCCACCAGGACAATCGTTAAATCTGTCACAGACAGCGTCGGTAAAGATACATCGTTCACGGCCAGGACACAAGATCTTGTCCTCGGGACAGGTTATTGCAGCTATAAACACGGCATACGCGCGCATACAATGTTATACTGTCAGCAATTATAACATCATTCATCAATATATTTATTTATTTATTTAGCTCAAAAACACGAGTGGAACCATGTCATTACACAGTCGGCATTAAAATGGACAACACGCTGTATCCTTCTGGTCAGAGATAAAAATGGCGTCAAAACTGCTTGTAAAAACTAACACATTAATAATGCAGTATAAATAGTAATTGACAATTGCATATGCACACCAGTATTTAAATTTTTAAGCAATACATTTGTAATCATATACATAGACATAAAAACATACACATATAGCGAGTATAAATATTATATTTTTGCAAGGGTTAATTACTAAAAAGAATTGCTATATGTGGTCATCGAAATTCGGGACTTTGTGTCGATGCTACGTATACAAGACAGACGCAGTGTACAATGCAAGTAATAGCAAGCGCCTTTCATTCTGCACACTTTCTGCTGCGTGTGAACATAAAAAATGATCATGTGGTCATAGTACATAAAAGTCAATAGCTATCTCGTAATAAAGGATAATGAAATGTTTTTGGCTTTATCACATAATAATCAATAAGTAGGCTGAAAAAAACTCGTAAATTTTCTCTTTCAAACCATTAGCGAGTGCTAAGAAAATGTCCAAAAAAATTTCTTGCCGCACCAGGTAACGTAAGAAAACCCTGTTTGAATAATGGAGAACATGCTTACAGCAAACTTGCTTTGGATCGAGACTTCCGTCAAAGCATCTCGCTTGCAAAGAGCACAGATATGACTCAGGAATACATTGTCCGTTATTGCATCTCAACATGCCTTCCCCACAGTCGTGATTTTCTACAAACAGATACGACTGAATACACGTTCATGCAGTATACCATAGTCTGTTACTGTCACAGCAGTCAACTGAGATTGATATACATCGTGTCTTATGTAATAGTTTAGTCAGATGCCATACGTTTTTGCTAATTCTTGGCGAAAACGTACACATAAGATATATAAAACAAACGCAAATGAACAAACCATTGCATCTCGTTTCGTATGTTTGTACTGTACCTTGTAAAATCTGGCAACGATTTTTATGACATACAGACCTACGGCGTCAAATACGAAATCTGCGCGTGAAAGATAAATTGTCATATCAGACAACTATCAAACAGTGTTCATACTATCAAAGCAAATGTTTTAACTCTCGTCCACCAGTTTTTACGCAGCCTTGCAGCAGTGGTAACAATACATGTCCGATGGTGGCGCTACTCACACTACTTGGAAAACTGTAGCATATTTTTATGCTAAGCGCAATGCATTTTTTAGTAACTTTGTAAACAACGCACTGTAAATTTTGATAATGATTACGACGACGATGACAATAATGTGTGGTGATTAGACAGGGTTGTTAGCAAATACTGGCAAAAATATTGCAATAGCAATGGCAATACTTGGTCCCCACCGTAGTCAGCCACCTTGTCGTGGTGGTCGGTCTTTGCACCGATGACCCGAAAGATTTCTAAGATCTGGAGGCGAGGAGCCAACTAAGAGCTGACCAAAACGTGAGAGCAGATTGCTACACGTTACCAGTGCTTTTCTGCTGGTTTCGGCTCCACAGCCGACTACGGCTTCATTGCCGTCTATTTACGGCTTCACAGCCGTCTTCGGCTTTATAGCCGCTACCTGTAACCTTGCGGTTACATTTGGGGACGCGCGATGGGCCGAGCTGATACGGCCTCAGCGCTGGGCAGGTGTAAGAGTCTGTCCACCCCGGAGGTAAGGTAAGGTAATGTAAAATAAGGTAAGGCAATACTTGGTGGAGTAAGTATTGCAATACTAAGTGCAATACTTTTTTCAAGCCAGTATTATAATACTATTGCAGTACTTTTTGCAATACTCCACCATCTAGTGTGTTCCTCCAAATATATTTTGATTTTTGCCGCTATGTACAACTTTTTTTTCTAAATTTTAGGTTGACTACAGATTGTACGATAATGTGCTCAACTCAGAATTTACAAAAATAACAAGTCGTGTTAACATGCCATTTTTGTTTGGTCTTTTTCACGCGATAAAACAAAACAATAAAAAGATTCTTTGCGTAAAATTAAAAATTAAATTAAATTAAAATTAAATAGCGTCCTTACAATTGGGATCGCAATCTATATCAAAAAGTATTGCTTCTAAGTATTGCAATATTTCACTTTTAAAAATATTGCAATACCACTTGCAATACCAAACATGCAACCAGTATTGCAATACCTGTTGTAATACTCAAAAGTATTGCAATAATTATTGCAATAATTGCAATAGTGCAATATTAACAACCGTGTGATTAGAAATACAGTACTAACGGCAAACGCTGACGTCTTCGTCCCAGTTGTCGCCGCAGTTGTCCGCTCCGTTACAGAACTGAAATTTGTTGAGACAATGCTCCATGTCAGGACACGCCACTTCGCCCTCGCCACATGTCACTGAGGCTGAAACACATTAATAAAAACATTGTTTCAACCAAAATTGTCATTAAAATACTTCAAATACAGAGCTCACATTTTGGTGCGATTTTGCCAGTTATAAGCAGACACATATCACATATGGAGTGGACAGCAGACTGGCAGTTCAGAATTTAATGTTCAAGTTTAGCTACGCCGCCGCAAATTAAGTTTAAGTTTGTGTCACCAAGGTGCCAACAGTCTTGCACAATAACAACGTAATCCATTTATCATAACTTGTCTATACGAGGGACGGACAAAGAGTTTTGAGCTTCGACATATTATACCAAAATTTTTGTTATTGTTTATACATCAGTAAAACACGCTTTTTTGTGTACTCGTATAAGCGTGTTGGAAGTGTGACGTCACTGTAATTTATGACGTCATAGAGCTTTAAACCAAAATGATTTAAAGTGCTAACGCAAAAAGTGACAAATCAGGCTCGCTGTTTTATAACAATTTTTTTGGTCTGTAGTTGGATTTACAAAAGCAATGATCCGTGGCATATAATTTTGTTAAAGCCCTAACAAATACGTTTGTCAGTTTTTACGTGCGAAAGCAGAATGCTTCGCGCGTCTTTGCCATCGTCTGGGCGTCCGTCCGTCTGTCTGTCCGTCTGTCCGTCTGTCACACTCGTGATCTGTATCAAAACGGTGCAAGCTAGGATCACGA
>Ga0056128_1005040_pt1 | contig 16583 bp, 10 predicted proteins | sample WorMetLIZISLAND2_FD_71113 | JGI IMG/M metagenome (GOLD analysis project Ga0056128, IMG submission 71113) | Marine gutless worms symbiont microbial communities from Max Planck institute for Marine Microbiology, Germany - Olavius geniculatus... ... | reverse complement strand
AGTTCTGCTACCTTGGAAGTATGGTGACCGAGGACTGCAGAAGTGAATGTGAAGTAAGACGTCGGATTGGATTGGCAAAGGAAACTTTCAACAATAAGAAAGATCTCATGTGTGGATCCTCAGCCTCTAGCTGAAAAAAAACGCATAGTCAAAGCATTCGTATAGAGTATTGTGTGGAAGCGAGACATGGACATTGCAAAAGAGTGACATAAGAAGGATTGAAGCATTTGAAATGTGAACTTGGCAAGAAATGATGATGTGCTAAAAACAGTTGAAACAAGAAGAGAACTCATGGACACACTGAGGAATAGACAGAAGAGGTGGTTACGACATGTGTTACGTCATGGTTTTTTGGTGAGAACGGTGTTGGAAGGCCAACTGCCAGGGAAGAAGAGAAGAGGGAGACCAAAAGAAATGCTACTGAGCTGGCTACTGCAGACAAGTGAGGAGGACATGGATTATTCACAACTCAAGGAGCTGGCACATGAGAGGGTAAGATGGTGTCGGTGGACAACGAAAACCTGCCCATAGGGCGGAATACAACAGCAGCATTACAGACTGTAGACTAACAAAGTGAATGTTTACTAGAAATGACTTTGTCGACAGATTAAAACGTAAAAACCTAGGCTAAAAGTATACCTTGCAATAAAATGAAAGTAGTTCAATGACGTCTGCATAGTGAGCTGTTTACATTTCAAGCTGCCTACGAAAAGTTATTTTAATTAGGCAAAATAAGAAATAAATGTGGAAAACTCACAGCGTGCAGTAGTAATGATTGTGATGTTGAATTTTATATACATTTGTGTGTTGTGCAGATTGGATATATTAAATCTAGATAATATTCTTATTATCTTAGCTGTTGTTTTTGTTTTGTTTAATGGTGTTTGCTATGTGTAGGCGGATGCAGCAGTTGGCAGTATGTCACCAAAGAAACCACGACTCTCAGATGCTGACAGCAACTCAGTATGTAATATCAATTATTATACTTATTACAGGAGTAATTACGTAAGTCTGTAAGTAAGTTAATAAAGTAAATACTTACAGTACACTTATAAGCCAGTTGAGTTGGCTTAATTTGCCACACTTTACCAAAGTCAACAACATTCACCAAAAGTTTTCAGGACACGGGTTGGTCGGCAAGAGGTTTACATATAATGTGTCTACAGTTGATTGATTTTTTGATGCTCCATGCAAAATTTTGAATATTTGGCACTTTTATTTTTTGCTATTTGAGCAGCAGTATTCATATTTATTACATTCATGTATATCAAAATTGTAAGAAGATAGTCTGTTGTTAAGCATTTTCATTATAGCATTTAGTCATGAGATTGCCACTGGTGTTAACAGGACTGGGAGTACCTGCTGTCATCAGATCATCACAGACATTTCTCCACAGCTTACGATAGCATTCTGCGCTTTGGTTCATCGGCTGAAGCACAAGCTTTACTCACTGTGAGAAATCCACTGCTGACTTCTTCGGACATGGATACGACTGCACCATTGTTTGCTCACATTGCTGCTGTTCTCTATGCACTGCATCTTGTTTATGAGGTAATGTGGCTGGTCATGTGACATTTTGTACACCGTTACATTTTTGATGCAACATGCTAATTGTTTTTTTGTACTTACTTACGTTTCAGCCTGTATTTTTGTTTTCATTTTTTTTAATTTGTTTATTTGTGGACCTTATCTACATGGTTCAAGATAGAAAGGGGTGTGGGACAAGGCTTCATATTGTCACCGTGGTTATTTAACTTGTATGCGGAAGCAGCCATGAGAGAAGCTTTGGATGGCCACAATATAGGGCTTCGGATAGGAGGCAGAGTGATCAATAACCTGCTATATGCAGATGATGTGGTACTCATCGCCACTTCTCTCGAAGATATGCAGGAATTAGTAGACCGAGTAAGAGCCTCCAATGAAAAAGTTGGACTACTGATTAACACGGATAAAACAAAAGTGATGGCATGTGGGAATAATAGAATGAGCACAAGGATCAGCCTCAGTGTATAAGTCCTGGAAGAAGTAGAATCGTTTATGTATTTGGGCTCAGTTTTCACCAGTGATGGCAACTGTACACAAAACATTAGAAAGAGTTTGGCGATGCGAAGATCGGCAATGCAGTCACTATCTTCAGTATGGAAAAGCAAAGATATTTCTACAACCGCAAAAGTCAGGTTGCTAAAAGCATTGGTCTGGTCGATAGGAATTTATGGGAGTGAAGGCTGGACTCTTCGTAGTAAAGACCCTTTGTAGCAAAGAAGATAAATATATCGAAGCTTTTGAAATGTGGTGCTATCGAAGGCTATTAAGATTTTTGTGGACGCACCATAAGACGAGCGAATGGATTCTGTGCGAATTAAAAGTTGTCAGAGAACTTTTGGACCTTGTGAAATCGTTCAAATTGGGATTTTATGGCCATATGACATGGAAGTACGAAAGTCTGGAGAAGGAAATGGTTCAGGGATGTGTACCAGGTTACAAAAATCGTGGTTGACAACGCCAACGTTGGACAGATGACATTACGGAATGGACTGGGATGAAGATCAATGAAGTGGCTGCAGATCGTGATTGTTGGAGAGGGATACTACGCATCGCCAGCCCTTCTTACATAGTCCTGAAGGCACTGAACGACGACGAGACCTTGTCTTGTAGCATGATTGCTTGAGGAGCTATTGATTAATTTCGATTGTCTGTGGATTATTCAAAAAATATGAATGCACTTTGCTGAAATCTTGTGAGGGTTGAACATGACTCAAGGAGTAGTTTTTGCATACTTATGTATTTGCATCATCACAGCTGAGAATTTTTCCACTAGCGAACATTCGTCGGCCTTGGCTTTGGATTGCACTCTGAGGGCGTTGTAGTCTTTTCACAGTTTTTATACCCAAAAGCAGCTACTGCTTTCAGCGCATCTTAGCCATTGCAATTCTGTCCGTCCATTCGTCTGTCTGTCCCTCTGTCTGTCTGTCACACGGGTGGAGTCAAAAATGGTGCAAGATAGGATTACCAAATCTTCACCTTTGGCTGCCTGAAAGACTCTAGTTTCAGGAACAGTAAAGCTTTTCCATAAATTCGAAGGGGGTCACCTCGAACGAGGGCGCTAAATGAGAGGGGGTGGGCAAAATTTGCAATTTTTGGCCAATATGTCACTGTATCTCAGTAATGGTGCGAGATAGGGCCTAGGTTACTATTAATCACTAATAGGAAGTTGTTTACGCTGGCTCTCGATTGGCGCTGAATTGAATGACCTTGAATGCCAAAATAGGGGGTTTTGTGGATTTTTCGGTGATTTTGGGCTGCGACACAAGTCTGTATCATTCACTAGGTGGCACCATGGAACTATCATTATGTGATCCAGATAGAGAATTTGGTATTTGTGTATTAACTTAGCGTGAACACTCCAATTTTCAGCTCAACTACTGAACCGGAACTGCTATAGGCTTTCACGCATCTTGTGAGCATTAGCTCAAATTTTTTTTTTTCTAATGATCCACAAATTTTATTAGTATGTGCATTGTAAAATTGCATTTACAGGAGCATGCACATCTTGATTCGCATTGCAGCACTAATGCTGTTTTATGTAAGGTTATTGTATATATTATCTGCAGGATATGAGGTTAGATGCAGTGCTACAAAGCTTATTGCCGGAACTCGGCTCACTTCTTTGCTTCATTGCCAGGTAATTCAGCAGTGCTGATTTGTCTTTTGTTTAAATTTAAGTTCTATTTTTTACATTAATCATGCAGGTAGCCTGCAAAGCTTATCATTTGAAAACCCCTGGGTTGGATATGTGGAAAATATTCGTCAAACGTTGTGTGTGCAACCATATAAGTTGTCCGTAAAAGATAGTTTGAAATCTGTATTACGTTTATGGAGCATCTTAGCCGGAAGAAGTTCACCGGTTAAACAAAAAGTGTGCACATATTACAAAGAAGTGTAGTTACATAACATAACATGCAGCCGTGCTTTTAGTTCAGCCGTACCAGCTATCTGGAACAATCTTCCAACTTCAGTCATTGAAGCAAACAATTTGCCTGCATTCCGTCGTCGACTCAACACACATCTGTTTACTGTTGCTTTTGAAAACAGTGGTTATCTGTAACGTAGCCAGCGCCTCTGTATTTTTACACACGTTCAGTTTTATGGCGCTTTATAAGTTCGTTTTTAACTAACTAACTTTTTAACTTTGACTAGTTAATGTGTGTCTGTTTTGAAGGGTTGATTATTTGAATTTACTTTGTTGTGCTGATGTAGGGACATTGGTTGTGAACTGTACGTTGACCATTACTGCCGTGACATCCCTGAGCTTCACCGTATTCGTTCTACAGCCGTGCCGGCAATTGATAAAGGTCTGTCAGCTTCATAGCAACTAATGTAATAATAAAATAATTATAATAAATTTCAGCTGTTGGATAGTAAATGTGACTTCACGAGTTATCCTGATATTGCACGAGACATTGCTTTTAGGCGTAAACATTATGAACAGAAATTGTTGTCCAGCAACATCTTAGTCATTATGCATCTTCTTGCTGTTGGTTTAGTCTGTTTATACGTGTTTGCATGTATCTACTGTGTGCTTTTTGGTGAATAAAGATTGATGTAATAACGTAGCTTTCTGGCAGTATGGTTCAGTGAAACACATAGATTTATAATTATGTGTTTTGTGGAAGTTCGCCATTGTCATTCCAGTGTTTTCATGCTTTTCTGTCATTAAAAGTTATCTTGTGATATTTCTCAGTGGGAGTTTCATGCATCGGTGTGTTTGCTTTTATCTGGCTGGTACAAGACAGTTATAGGATGTAAGCAAGTTGAACAGAACTGCTGAGTTCTGCCTGTTTCGGACATCAAGCTGAGGAAATACACTTGCAAATAGGATGTTAAGAGAGCAGTAAATATTTATCTGTGTTGTTTTTCATTTGTTTTGTAGACGATTTGTTGAAGGTGCAGTATCCCAATTTCTTCACGCAAGCGCCGCCGGACATCTACCAGTGGCTGTATGGCTACTTGCACAGACAAGACATTGCTGTATTTCCATGCATTCCATCAGTAACATTACGACTGGAGCATGTCATCATGGTAGTCTACTATCTATATAATAATTGAGAGTTGCAACCGCCAATAACTTCTAAATGGCACGACTTACGGCGGCGAAATTTTGCATGCAAACCCATGTTGTGCGTGGCAGTGCTATAGGCTAGGTCAGATATCGCTGAGAGGTCGTCCATTTGATAAATTTCACTTTTTCTAAAATTTTGCAGCCACACCTCTTATATACCTGGGAAGCTCTCAGTCATCTGACGGCCAGTCTCGTCTGGACATACGGAGACACATCGGCTTCGCTTTCGCAGTAATGTTCTCATCAGACAGCATTTGGAAAGACAAACGATTATCCCTCTCTATTAAACTTAGCGTCTACCTTGCCTTGGTACAGTCAGTGCTCCTATACGCATCTGAAACTTGGACCCTCGCAGTGGCAGAGAGCAAATCACTAGATGCATTCCACGTGAAATGCCGTTGGCTGAAAATGCAGGACTGGAAACATTGATTTTGAATTTGTATCTCATGCAGTTGCATATTGTTGATGGTTGATATTTGTTTAGAGATATACTGATGTACAGCATTGGACATCATCTGTGCACTATTACTGTCTTATTTCAGGCAGCATGTTAACTGTTACGATGCTGATACTTGGACCTACTTATTTTGCATTTTGTAGCTGAAACGTATGCTAGTGCAGTCCTTGAACTATCTGCAGATGATGATGATAGCGATTTCTTAGTGATGCACCTGGAAAGAGTTGTTAAGCAGTATGTAGAATTACCCACTCATTCTGTTCCATCATGGCAGTACTTGTCACTACTGTGCTTGCATGTATGAGTGATATAAACTGGCTTGTGGCTGTGTCTGTGCCTAGATGTACGTGTCAACGTTTGACAGAGATCTGTTGACAAGCGAAGTTTCACTTGCCAAGGTGCTGCGACGTATTCTGGCTGTCGGCCGGCGTACGTCTGATGTATACCTCGTACCACCGAAGTGTCTGATGATGTCACAATCCGCTGATGTCAGCCACGCGGGACACCTGCTTCAATACCTTGCTGAGATTGGTCAGTTTAATGGTGCTTATATGATTCTGTTTATGCTCTTGGCATTGATTTATTCATTTACACTGTGGTCCATAAAAAACATGCCACTTTTATTTTTTGAATAGCTCAGTGAAACATTGGCCGATTTTAATATTTTTTGGCGTGCGACATCAAGAAGAAACTTGGTGCAAATGACTTTAGTTTTGACCACCTCACTTTAATACTGTCACTACACTACCTTGTGAAATGCAGGTTATTGAACCTGCTGTTAGCAAGTAGTGTCAACATCTACCAAGTAGTGTCAACATCTACCGCTTGCATTTGTGCTGGAGGAGGACATTTTGAGCGCATGCTGTAATAAAGATGATGTGATATGACATGTATGACTTTTTGAGAGACAATAATTGCTAATTGTGTTTGTTGCTATTTAGTTAATCATTTCTGAGCCAATGCGTGCACTATCCAGTATGGATTTATTGTTGTAAACGGTCAAACTACGATTTCTGCATTTCGCAAGGTAGTGTAGTGACAGTATTAAAGTGAGGTGGTCAGAACTAAAGTCATTTGTGTCAAGTTTCTTTTTTGATGTTGCATGCCAAAAATTATTAAAATGGCCAATGTTTTATGGAGCTATTCAAAAGTAAAAGTGGCGCATTTTATGGACCCACGGACACTGTATATTTAACAACTCGATTATTTATTGAGTACCGGTTTGTTCTTCTTCATTATCAATCAGTCATTTAGGCCTTTAATCAATGCAGGATTTTTAAAGGGCCTAAATAGTACAAACTGTTGTTAGATCCACTGGAGAGAGATTAGTTGGAATGCGAGTGCAGTCGCGGAAATAGTCAGAAAAAGGGCTTGGTGAACAGTGAGTTCTGAATTGCTGATGTATGGTGGATAACTTGGCTGAAGTTACATCATCTAGCAAATCATTCCAGGTCCGTGGGGTAAATGAGTTGACGACAGATGTCAGCTTGGCCAGAGGCACTGCCAGACGGTTGTTGCCAGCAGGATGGGGAGGTTGGTTGGTGGCCAGGCAAATTAGCGACATAGTTGCGGTACGAGTTCATGCAGAACGTTAGTCTTCTACAGAACTCGCTCTGGCACACGCTGCCAGTGGAAACTGCTAAAGTAGAGTTACATAAAGTTTACAATGATAGTTTGAGCAGTTGCTATGAAGAAATGTTTGTTTAGACGTTGAGATCATGGAGTGTTGGGACTAACTGTTAAGTCAGTGCCTTTCAAATTTTCTTACTTATTTGTTGGTAATTATTTGTGCGTTAGCTGTTTACGAGGGGCTTAGTAAGTTTTGTCACTTGATATATGGGACTGATAAGTTAATCACAGTCTGTGTGTCAGTACATTCTTTATTCATGCATACAAAGTTGTAGCATTTATGACATTCTTCTAATTTGTGATGTATTAAGCAATAAATGGGCACAATTTAGAATGTTATATCAAATGTGGTAATGAATGAGACGTGGACAGGTGAAGTGCTCCCCGTTTTGTTCGCTACAGTATAATGTCTGTGTGGGTTATTTTTGCAGATCCTAAGATGATGAGGAACTTGGCATATGGTGTTTCAATTCCTGTTCAGGAAGCCATTTTTGCATCTCGGCGAAATCCATCCTCAGGCTGGCCTGAGTCAGTCTATCACCTTATTGGTAAAAAGCTGACTTTTCTGACCACATCAGACCATCATGCATTTCTTTGTCATGCGTGTAAACAGTGCTCAGATAATAAGCACCTTTCTGCTATCTTCCGTAACTTCATCAGAAATTAATAGGTTTCACGAAATTTTCAGCATCTGCAGCTGACACAATATTTATTTAAAACATTTGAACATTTGGCTGTAAGTTAAATGTTTATTGTAGTAATTGAGGTAGGTCGTAAAGATCTAACGGAACAGTGATGGCTTGGATGGCCAGGCTGAGTTGATCTTGTGTTACGTTGATTTGTCAGGCTTTTTTGCATAACCAGTTGGTCCCGAAAAGTAGGAGCTTGGGAACAATTTTTGCAAGTACTTTTTCCAGGTTGGATGCCCTTTCTGTTGAAAAAAAATTAATACAGTGTTGGCTGGAATGGCCAAACTGAGTTGATCATCTGGTGTTATGTTGATTTCTCAGACTGAGTTGACTGGATGTCTTGTTATGTGGTAGGTCGAGAGGACCTGACGAAGCAATGTCAGCTGGACCATGCATCTAGCAACGTGACGGTTCACCAACCAGTCGTGATCACAGCTGACAAGAATGCTGCTGGCGCTGATGTCAAGAACACATCGAAGGACGATTCTGATGGCATGAGTTACTTGGACGATGAGGTATGTTATTATGTCTTTATGTGTGCATCTGGTTGTCATTATTCTGATGTACTGGTACTGACAGTTGTCGTGTTTAAATTACACAAACTCTCATACATTTCTTGTTCCTGACATATTGGTAAGAGTTTGGGCTCGATGCCCGTCCTGATATCTGTTGCCTGCAAACCAAAGGTCCAGTAGTTCGTTGGTGTGGGCAATGGATGGCTGCATAGTGTGCTGTGTTATCATTAGCTCATGCCAGTTTGCTGTCACTTTTGAGATTGTGAATTGCTTCTTGTCACTTGTGTAAAAACACCATAGAAAGTACCAGACGTTTTGCCTGTCTACAGCATGAAAGAACCGGAGGCACTAAAACTGCATTATCTGGAGTCCCTCTTGAAAAATAAATGGGCTGATTAAAGAAAAAAATTGGGTATGTGTGTGATATATTTACAGGTATTGTCACTTTGTTGATTCTAAGCAGCAGCAAATACCAGCTGTGTGTTGTTTTTGCGGTTGTTGCCCATTTGCTGTCACTAAGATTCAGCAAAGATTAGTAAGGTTAAAATGATACTAAGCAAGCTGCAGCTTATAAAATATCACCCAGTATCTGATACCCATTATGATAGAATATCTGAGCTCACTAGTTATCTGGACTGTCGATAATGACTTGGAGTTAAATACATCTAAAACCAAAGAAATGCTTTTTGGTCAAATAGATTCGATGTCCATTCCTCTCCTCTCAACTGCAACTGGCCCAATTCAACACATCACTAACTTCAAGTTACTTGGCCTTCATCTCGATGCTAGTTTATCCTAGATGACACGCATTAATACTATTGTATTTAAAGTAAACAAATGCCTGTATTTTCTTAAACAACTGAAGAGAGTAAGCATCCCACCCCATCAATTACTACATTTCTACATGGCAGTAATCTGCCCAGTTCTTAAGTATGCCTTCCCAGTCTGGCACTATTCTATCACTGATGTGCAAAATGAGCAATTGGAATCAATCCAAAAAAGCAGTACATATCGTCTTCAACTTTACCCGTGGCATGTCATATCCTAACCTCTTATTTGTCGCTAACCTAAACTCACTGAAAGACAAGCGAGATAAACTTTCCATATCCTCCTTACAAAAAAATATGTCTCTATCACCTCCTCCCTTCTCCTCGCAGCACTTCTGTAACTTCCAGGCTACTTTCTAGCATACATCTGTCTCGCCTTACCTCACGAACAAAAACGTTTCAATCGTTTGAAATTTTTTCCTCAGTAAATACCAATTAGGCTTACCTATATAATTCCATCTATAACTCCAGTTGTATTTGCTTGTTTTTTATTATGGACTATTATTATTGCCATTTGCACTTATGTACTTCTCTGCACTTATGGACTGTGTTACTTTGCATTTACAGACTGTGCTATTATTATTCTGTTGCACTGTTTGCACTGCAGTGTTATTCAGCTGTTTGGCTATCTTTATAGCTGCAAGTGTGCCAAATAAACTCATTCTCATTCCCAGACTCCCAGTATTATTATTTCTCGCATGGATACACAGTGAAGCATGGTATTTGCTGCACTGCTGGTATCAAGATGTCTGAGCAGTATCAGTATTGGTTATAACAGCTTATAAAATATCACCCAGTACCTGATACTGCCCAGTTCTGGCAAATATTGGGCAATACTCGAATTCCAAATATCATGTAAAGCCTAAAGATTAGTGGCCAAGTGAGGTAACTGGTGACCTATAAAATGACTGGGTATTTACAGAGCTTGATGAATGGTCAGCCTACACTATTAGTCGTTTTTCTTCTGCAGTTAAAATGAGTCATTTTGTTTTCAGTTGCTCTCATTGAGATTCAGTAAAGATCAGAGGTTGAATGAGGTTCGGAGACTGCTCATCAGCTCACAGCCCGTTCGCATTGCAATTCCTCAGCGCCCTGAAGTCAGGTTAGTTCAGTGTTACATAAACGCTAACATCAGTAACACCATAGCACTATAAGCTGTATGATTTTACCAAATCATAGACAGAATTTGTTTACTTTTTGACATTTGGCATTAAGCATCGTAAGCTATGTGAGACTTTCAGATTACAGTGGACTTAATATATGTTTTACCGCAGATGTTTTATTTATTTATTTGTTTTTTATTTCAGTGCGAGATCTCTTAGCTCTGTTGGTCAGTCGGCGTGAAATTTTGCGCGATGATCAGTAATAGGCCAACTGTTATAATGCCGGTCCAAAATTTCAAGGAGCCCTCCCCCAAAAAAATTTGGTGGTCAAAAAACATGCAAAATATGTCTCAATTTTGGACGAGTTTGAACTTCGGCGGCAAATATTTCCTTAACGGATGAAGATATTCAAAATTGGACAAGTACTTGATCTACCGTGATTCCTCCCACGCTTGGCGAAAAGTTTTTGGTCCAGTAACCATGGATATCTGACTGTCAAATCGTACCCACCTAAAGCACCTTTTTGGGAAGACCATATTTTGGCTCCAAAAGAATGCTGCACCCCCAAATTTTTTACACACACTAGAAAATGACCAGGTCTTGCTAGCGCACCCCCACCAGGAACTGGGGTCCCGCTTACAATTTTTTGAAGGGGTATCCAAAATTGGCTTAAAATGTAGCATATTAGCCACGAGAACTTTTAAGCCAGAGGGAGTAGCTTCATATTGCGTGACATGCTGCTAGGTAGGGGTGATAAAGTGCATACAACTTTTGGGGGGGCACTGTCCTGTTAAAATTTGGGAGTCCAAAAAACGTTCAAAAATCAGTGCGATTTACGACAACTCTCATCTTTGACCGCATTGGATGCAGCTATCAACAAGCGGGAAACGACATTGTCATCTACGATCTTTCCTGCGTGGAACAAAAACAATTTGGTGATTAACACCAGAGGTTACGTGGCTCACGTTTACCCACCCTAACTCGGCACTGCGCGTTTTGCATATGCTAATGCATTGGAGTTTGGGCCATGTGGCTTTGCTAGCAGGGGAATTTCCATCCCCTGAATTGTTTCCCCAATTGGACTTACGGTGTCGGGCGGACGCACGTTGGGCTCTGCCCCAACTTTCTAGTTTGTCAAGTTTTTACATTTGATTGGCATTTGCTGTTGCCTTTTCCGGAACCGTTTCCATATGCTGCTCAGTGTTTTCACAGCAAACAAATTGTCGTGGTAATTGCCTGGATTTATGTAGTTTGTTAAGTCGCTATTTTAACTTAAGTTTGTTTAAAAAAATTCCTAAGCTTGTTTTTGAGGGACACACCGTATCTGAATTCGACCAACAGTGATAGTGGTAGTAGTATCAATAGCAGTAGCAGAAAGATTCTTTTGACTGACTGTTGTTTGCTTGTGTTTTAGTGATCATGAATTTATCGAGGAGCAGGAGCGACATCTTTATGCCAAGTGTATTCGCACAATGGCGCTTCCTGTGGGTCGGTCGGTGGCTTATATTTGATCTTATGTTGTTGACATGGCAAGCCCGTCAGACACTGCCTATACGGGGGGAGGGGCAGATGCCCTGGAGAGATGAGGAATTCCACCAGGCTGTCACTGTCCTAGGACACATCCGTGTTGTCAGTTGAGTCCTCAAAGTACTGTTGGCATTCTGTTGTCCATCTTAGACGATAAGCAAATGTTTTGCTGTCACCTCCTTGGTGCCAGAATGTAGGCATATTGGAGGCATAATCTGGCAAATGAAAGTTTTGTAAAAACAACCGTGCAACTCAGTCTGGTGAGGTTCAGTTGGTAGAACACCTTGATTGTGTTGGATTTACTACTGCATCATTTCAGATGCGCATGTTTGATTTTAGCTGCAGTACATTTCACAATTGTGTTGTTGTTTTGTTTTATCTCTCTGCGATACATATTTATTAGAGCTGTCAAATTAACATATTAATTAACACATTAATGCGTTAATAAATTAACGCACGTTAAAAAAATTAACGCGTGTTAAAATAATTAATGCACATACGTAAATTTATGTTAATTTACTAAATTCCGTGAAGCAAAATTCCAATATCGAATTCCACAATCGAATGAATTCAAGTAACTAAACTGTAGTTGTTGTTCTATCGCTACTGTGAATAAATAATTATTTTGACGACAGGCTAATAGATTTCTATGCCAGCTATGATGGCAGTTATTGTTGATTATACGTTTCAAATGCGTTTTTAACTTTCTATATTCTACAGGCGGGGCCCCCCAAACGTCGTGGGATCTGGGGTAACTTACTCTTCTACCCTTCCTCTCGATGGGCCTGGGTGCATTAATAACGCATTAATTAATGCGTTAAAAAAATTAACACAGTGCGTTAATGCATTAAAAAATTAACGCTTTGACAGCTCTAATATTTATGCATTTATGTTTGCTGAGCTATGCATCTGTCAATGTTGCTGTGTGTCTGTTACAGTGGAATGTTTACATTGTCCACCTATCATCCTGTGCCTACTGAAACACTGCAGATTCCAAAGCTCTGTCTCACAGGCAAAGTGCCATCAAGGTATTAGCAAACAGAGCATGTTTGTGTTATTAATTAATAATTATTAATTAGGTAATAAGTTGCAGTTTTTTTGCAGTATAAACGTTTTTGCGGGTGCTGGAATATCAAGTCTGCCATTCTTATTTATCTGTTATGGACATTTTGATAAACTGTGCCTGTTTTAGTTCAGCTCATTAAAGATGTCTTGAGTTGATACACTTGAAGAAATTTTTGAACACATTTTATCTCGAGACTATATTGCTTTTATTGAAGATATAAACTTAATCATATATAAAGTTGTTTTTTTTACATGAGCTTAATACCATATTAACAATACATGTACATGTACTCTTGCTATGCAAACTAAGCGATATTTTTTGTTAACATTTTGAGCACTTTTCTTAAAGCGATGACCTCAGACCTGCTTCAGTTAATGTAGAAATGAAATGGTGGTGAACGTTTTCATTGTAGGAACACGGCCGTTGATCTGACGCACATTGACACTCCGGCAAACATGAACTATTGGCCACTGTTTCACAATGGTGTTGCTGCTGGACTTAAGATCTCAAGCACTTCACAGGTTGTCTGTCTTATGGCTTACGATTATTAACCAAAAGATTTTAACTAACTAAATAAGTGAGTCAATTCACGGAGTACAAATTGTTGGTGAGAAACCACTGAATCAGTTTGTTGCAGGTTAGGCCAGGTTTTCCAGGAAAACCAATTCACACACGTGCATAGTGTTTTTAACTTTTTGCTTAACTGTTTCAGTTTTTGGAGTCATTTAGGCTTAGGCTTCTCCTCGGAAGTGAATTCTGATGAGTTATAGCTGTACTTCTATAGGTCATACATTTCATTTTGCTGCCATTACTGTAGAACAGCTAGCTGTAAGAGACAAAAGCTGCTGCAGAGTGGCTTTGCTCACTAATTTTTGTTGGCATTACATCGTCATCATTATCACTTTATTAACCGTGACAAATTCTTTAAGCCATTAGGTTCGCGAGAGCCTTTGTTAACACAGATTGGACATCTGTTGTTGAGAGAATGATGTTGAATGTCGTAATGGTGTGGACTGTGAGGCAGACTCGTGTCGTTTACTATCTCGATATAATATGATATCAAGCTTGTTTATTATTTTGTACACATTGTGTGTATTTTGTGCATGGTTTTGCTGACAGCTGGAATCGACATGGATCCTGTTCAACAAGGGCAAGACCGATGCGCTGACTAATGAGCATGCCGGCTTCCTCATGGGTCAAGGTCTGAATGGACACATCACGAAGCTAGCAACACTGAATGTTCACAACTATCTCATTAAGGTTTGTCTTACATACAAATGATCCGTGGGTTGTTGGATTTAAATTTTGCTTTTGTCTTTAGTCTCGACTCATTTCTCACCTTTTTTTACCCTTTGGTCTTAGTCAGTTATTTGCCAGAGCGGAATTTGGTCTAACACAAAACTGTATGCATTGTATATCTGGAAAATGTATTCAGTAAGTTGACATTTTTAAGTTGAGAAATTTGACAGTCTGCTGGTTTTAAATTTGAACATTTTGTTATGCAAATAAGTGGTAATAACATATAGCTTAACTTGAAGTTTTTTATGCTGTTATCATTGGTGTGAATAGAAATAGCTTCGTTTAGGTCCAACATGTGGTGAATGACTTTAAGCAACACCGTATGTCATAAGCAGCTCAACTGGCGTTATGGTTAGATGTTACTTTAGTATAATATGAAAGTACTTTCGAAAGCTTTTGTTTTGCCATCAGTTATACAGAGTTTCATTTTATCATTTTTTTCATTCTGAGTTATATATCGCTTGTCGTATTTTGAGAAATGTCACACCAGTGAAGATTAAAGATGATTGATGTTCTAAAGTAGTTTGATTGCTGAGTGCTGATGGTTGGTTGGCCATAGACTCATGAAATGACAAGCATGGGATTGCTACTTGGCATTGCTGCTAACAAGTCAGTTGCATTGTTTTGTCTTTTTTAACTTATGCAGACTATTATTGGTAGTTAATGTTATGACTATTGTTGCTGCTTTTATGACTGCTACTACAGCAACAATAACTACTACGACTACTACTGCTTTTATTTTCAGATGCTGTTTTTATGCATATTTTTGCTTTCTGAATTTAAGGTCAACTGCCTGTTTGTCTGTCATCTAGCACCTCTGAAGCTCTGCATATAGTGCTATATGAATTTAAATATAATAATATAATATAATAATAATAGAAAATGCAGTTGGCATAAGAAATGCTGTATGTGCATAGACACTGGTGCATATTGTAGAGTCATAGGTTTACAATAATTCTTCTAACTAACTTACTTGGTAAAGTAAGCTACGTGCCAAGTACTCAAGTGATGAATTACTCAGTGCTACAGTTCTCAACTTTTCTATGCATGCTTATTGTCATGCCTCATCTACAGTCACATTCTTTGTCACTCCAACACAGCAATGCAGTGGTGGTCACCAGTCCAAGAAACGTGCAAAAGAGGTCGTCCGAAGAAGACGTGGAGAAGAACATTCCAAGAGGACTTATGACCAGTCCACATATCATGGGATGAAGCAAAGACACTGACGTCTGACAGATTATCCTGGCTGAAAGCTGCTGCCCAATGTGCCTTGATGCATGGGAGGAACTAAGTCTAAGTCACCTACAGTGTGGAATAGTCTTCCTGAAACTGTCATCTTTGACTTATTTGTTACTGGTACATTTAATAATAGGCCTAAATTTGCTCTGTACATGCAGTGACACACTTGTGATTTTTTGATGTTATAGTGACCAACTTAACATATATTTTAAGCATTTATTAAATAAGTAAATAATCGGAGCCCTGTCTTAATAAACACTAGTCTGGTCATTTCTATAGAATGCTTCCGTCAAGGTGCATACAGAGTGACATAAGTGAATTGACATGAACTGAACTGTGCATTGTGCAATGATCTGATCTCTCATTGTTCAGTTCAGTTTAGTTATGTTGCTGTGTACTTACCTTTAGACGTGGAACAATGGATGTTGGAACTACAAAGCTGCTGAGTATCCACATCTCGGCTCTGCTGCCTCCGACGTCAACAGAACTCGATGTGCCTCACATTGTCCAGGTGGCAGCTATACTCGGCATTGGTCTGGTCTACCAGGGCACTGCACACCGGCACATTGCTGAAGTCCTTCTTTCAGAGATTGGTAAGTAAGTTTTGTTGTGTGGGTTCCCACAAACTGTAGAATAGCCCACATTCGTTTACTTTCCGGATGCAGTGAAATCCACCAAAACCAGGTTTTTAGTCTTGTATTGTTAGTTAGCTTATGTCAAAGCCATTTTCTATTATGCTAACTAGTTGGTAACTAACTTGTAGTGTAACTACTTGGTACCAACTATTTATATATCGGTTATGCTATGGGTGAATCTCTGGATAACTTTTTGGCATTTTGTCAACTTGGACTACCCGGGGTTAACTGACCCAGACGGAACTCAGCTATCTTTGTAAACCGTGCAAAGTTAGTACAAAATTACTGGTCATCTTACCAGTAGGAAATCCTAAAGCCTCTGCAACTACAGCGTGTGGCCAAAAGTGTGTAATAATGACGGCGGCGCAAACGCTCGATTCGTTTTTTGCCAGTTAAATTCAAACATCGTAAACAACATTATTTCAACAAAAGCGCTTACCTGACATTTCTGAATTTTGTTATAAATCCTTTCTGCGCA
>Ga0056128_1005039_pt1 | contig 16585 bp, 6 predicted proteins | sample WorMetLIZISLAND2_FD_71113 | JGI IMG/M metagenome (GOLD analysis project Ga0056128, IMG submission 71113) | Marine gutless worms symbiont microbial communities from Max Planck institute for Marine Microbiology, Germany - Olavius geniculatus... ... | reverse complement strand
TTGTTAACGGCGACATGCAATGAGTGACACATCGAAAACAGCAAAAATCATAAAAAGGTGATATTATTCAACAGCACGTTGACAGTTAGGCGATGTGATGGTGAGTGATATCACCTTTTTATGATTTTTGCTGTTTTTGATGTGTCACTCATTGCATGTCGCCGTTAACAAGTGTATAAACTGATGTTTTGTTCATTTATTTCACTTAATTGTTGGGGCAATTGAGTGATTGTGTCGATGTGTGATATGTTGACTAACACCATTTATTCGCTGTTGTAGGTCATTTGGCTGGGATAATTGTCGGGCTGCTCTATGTTAAAGGACCTCTTGGCTCTATTTTTGGTACTGCATTTCATCCACGTATGTAGCACATCATGTTTGTGAGTTGTGGTGTTGTAATGTGAACAAATTAGCAGGTGCACAGGGATTCAGTACAGTGAATAAGCCTCAGTTATGCCACCATAACTATAATCTAGTGCCAGCTAGTGGTAGAAAGTTATTTGCAAGCCATCAGAGGCAAAAATATTCCGCTATGGCTAGGTACTGCTTTAGCTTGCTATTGTGTTGGTGACGGCATATCCAAAATTATCCATATTCCATAGTACTGACATTTTCATGAAGTTGTGAACTGATTTAATTACAACAAAGCCAGCATAGCATGGCTTTCAGGAAACAGTCTATTTTGTTACATTATGCTGGCTCTCTTTAAATTATATCTCGGCCACTTGCCACTATTTAAAACAAAAAGCTAGTTATGCTAACTGTATTGCTGCATGTATTACATGTGACTGTGCTGTAAAATACAGGACCAGCAGCACGTGTGCCACAGTATAGTTTCACTGGCACCTCCGGCTATGGTGATTACCGCGGTGATTACACACGTCAGCAGGACTACAGATCACCACCGAGACCACAACCATATCGGCAGTACACTGCAGGCTTGAGTGAGGAAGAGCAGATTGCAGAAGCTATGAGACAATCACTCAGATATGGTGAAAATTGCACACAACTGTTTCTCCTACAGTGTTATATTGTATTTTGAATGTTGTTAATTTTGAGCTTTTCTAGTTTCTAGCCTCTCTTCAGTTCAGTGCTGCAACATGATTCTGTGACGTAAAAGGGTTTTAGCCTACCATATAAAAGTCTGGTTCTTTGTGCTTTGTTATCAGTGGTTTATGTATCACCTCACTGCAGTTGAAACTAGAAATGTAATGTCGAACCAGTGCTGATGTTCGTGCCTAGAGATGCACGACCTGATCTTCGACTTTTGAGCTGATAATTGGCATACCACTATTGATAGTCATTCACTAGTTTTGGTTTTATAGCCTTTTTGTCTTCTGGTTAGAAGCCCCTACACGTACACTAGAATAATGATAGCATTATTGTGCAGCCTATTATGACAACTGCAAAATAATGCTATTATTATTCCGGTGCAGTTTATTTTATGAAAGTCAGGTTGTGTTCTTACATACTAGTACTCATAACATGCTGTGTACTGTGGTGTGTAGTTTAGTTCTCACTTGGTGTGTTAACTGGGTTGATTGTTTCGTCTGTTAGGAACAGGTCCAGGTCCAGAGGGTGGATATTATCAGATGCCTCAGCCTGCCCACCAGCAGCAGTATCCCATTAATCCCACGGCTCCACTATTTGTCAGTGCTGATGAAATGCGACGTCGGCGTCTACAGAGATTTAACAACGACAGCTGAGGCTTCATATTGCAGAGTGTTTTCACTGCATACACAATGTTGTTTTTCTCCGATAACTGCTGGCCTCACGTAAGCCCGGTTGTCATCTGTGATAACTCATTACGAGGAAACCAGGCCCAGCTGGAGATGTGGTGTTGTTGTGGCACAGAATGTACTGTATGCATTGTGATGATGTGATTCTTTGCTATCAGTCAGACTAACAGGTGTTTCCTTACAGCGGTGCACAACTTTTTTCAGTCGATGGTCATGTAACGTGGTTTTGAGTCACTGTGGTTCCTCCTGCCCAGACCAATGCATACTGCAGAATATGTGTGTTATCAATGACAAAAAAAAACAGCAGACATCTACATGTATTGTATTACAGATTTTAGGAAGTTCCTATCTGACATTGGAAATATGGGCCACTTGAAATAATATCAAAAAGAAAATAAGACAGTAAATGCGTAATGTGCAAGGCACGTAATTTCATACACAATTTTTGTTGGTTTGTGAGAATCTCTTCTGCCAGCTGTTCTGTGTTCTGTTCATCTTTTCACGATGTCACTGAGCATTTGCTTGCCCTTTTATCCATCTGTTTTGCCCAACAACCTGCCTTTCATTATGTTGTATTCATTGTAGATGCATCATACTTTTTCGACTTGCCTGGGACATCGCGAGGCAGGTAGCAACCTGTAATGGGTCAGATGTGGCTCCCGCTAGTTGGAGATGGTGCACCACTATTTTATTTCAAGGCTGATATATCATTATATATCTTCCTTGCTCAGAACCTGTTTAAAATCAGATCTAGATTTTGGGCAGAAAATCAAAGTCATGATAAATGCCCTGCTGTGATAGCAAGTCTGTGACTTGTTGAAAGCCTCTTGTTAAGCATGTCAGTGACTTGGTAAAAACTTGGCAAAGAAGCCTGGTTACGGAATCTGGCCCTGAAAACCTATTTGTATGCATGTGTTGTATGTTTTAACAATATTCCGACAGTTCAGTGTTCGTTATGTTATGTTTTGAGACTGGTACACAGCGTACTTAATAGTCGTTTCAGAAAACCACACAGAATCTTTATGAGCAAAGAATTTTTTAAAGCATGTCATTTCACAGATATAAGAATGTTCTATGTGCACCATTCATTCTTAGTAATTTATGCAAAAAATACTGTTCAGTTTACATCTAGTGCAAGGGTGACATCATGGTTGGAGACATAAAATTGCAAATTCACAAAAAAAGTACAACTTTACCATTACGCAGTCAGCAAAGTTTTTCTGACATTGTGTAATCGTGATATTGTAGGCTTATTGCACCTGTCTAAAATTTGTTGAAAAATTGTAGCTTTGGATGCCATAAATACAAATAATGTCTGAACACTTATGTACTTGTACACCAAGCCTGCCACCTTTTCACGTCTGTAAACACTCGTGTTAACCAGCCTACTTTTCTTGACTTAATCCAGGTTTAATCCATTTTAGACCAATTTTCCAAGCAAGAACATCTGAGAGTTACTGCAACAGACTATTTACTCTTACTGTCATCCTATTAACAGCAGCAAACCACTGAGAGCTAAACAGAAAATAAACAGTGATGAGTAAATGCCTAAAATTAAATTTGTGCAAATGAACTTACAGTATAATATCAGCTAATAAGTCTCCATAAGTCTTCTAATTGCAGCAAACTTTGCACAGTACCGGTACAATCATCACAAAACTTTCAGAAAATAACAGAACACTAAACACAGGATTCATTCTTACGTGAAACAAATTCATTACCTTTTAAGACAAAAACACATGAAATCAAAGACGTGAATGTTATCAAATACGATATGTATTCTACGATATGTAGAAAGTATTAAGCATTACTCAATGCAAACACAACCATTTGGACACAAAGATCCTGACATGTATCTCGGTTCGTAATCATTTAGTAATAAAATAAAACATACAAAACCATGCATTCATATGTACATGGAGTCACTTCAGCACAAAAAATAGTAACTGCCTATAGACACCATCACGATATGCTTCAAAGTTATTTTTAAAAAAACCGTTATCACTGAAATTGCAGAGGTAGGGCATAATGCACTAAACATATAACAACTTGCCAGTAACCCAGGTGTTCAATCATGAACAACATAATGTGCATGACAGCCGAGTTAATGCACAATTTGCAACTGAATAGTTTCCTGGATGATACTGCTATAAAAAAATTGTTTCCTCTGCTACACAAATGAATGTATGAAGTCAGTTCTAATGAATATTTCTGTTTCTTAAATATATGTTGTGAAATATGACAGGCACTGTAAAAGTATTCAATAAAAATAGGAAGCACACTTATTTGCAACAAACAAAAACTGTACAACAAAATGTTAACACTAAGAGGAATACATATCGTCAACAATCTTGTATTGCAATTTGATAACTGGTACTACTGCAAAGATATTGATGATCAGTGCAGACAAAAATGATATTGTGATTCATAATTTATGCTTTATCAAGCAGCAGAACAGTAGAGTAAGTAAGTGAGTGAGTGTGTAGGGTTTGAAGTCCCACCCGACACAGTATAGGTCATTTCGGGGATGGCCTTTCGAGGCAAAATGCATATAGCCTACATACGCATAATAATGGAACGGTAAACAACTGTACACTGCTTAACAGCAGTTCAAAGGCTTAAGTGCTAAAAGCGTTCAGCATAAAACGATGTGACACTGGCATCTGAAATACATAAAGTGCATGCAAACAATAATATCAAAAACATTTCAACTGCAGATTAATGCAACAAAACTAGTTTAAGTCAACAGTGCAAAAAGCACATTTATATACACTGTGTTCAGAAAAAAAGGAAAGAAATCATCTTTGTTTTATTGCACAGGTTATTAAAACAATTACTAATTTAAGTAAGAATTTTCGCTTATTAATCGTAGGGAATGCTGACTCTAAATATCTGAAAATAACCTGTCCATTTGTTACCAGTAAATATTTTTACAAGCAGCAATGTAATAAGACCAAACATCAATAACAGTGTGGTAGAAATGAAAACTGCTATTAAAGAACATATTTTATTGGTTTTGCAAAAGTAAAGAGTATGAAGCAAAATGTTAGCGTAATATTTGTCATGACAGAACACTAAATTGTGATGAGATGCACACTTGGACCGCAAGTACAGGGTGGTCCAAATAAATGGCACAAAGTTTATGGCACCATAATTTTGCAACCGTACATCATAGAGTCATGCGTTTTCAGCAAAATGTTCCGAAAAAAATTCTTCACATGACTAAAGTCAGTATTTGAATACAGCAGTTAAATATTCTTTGTTATTGCCGCTGGCAGTTGAACTATGCAAAAACACTATTACCCTCGGCACCGTGGTCCAAAAAACGTGCCACTTTTATTTTTTTTTAATAGTTTCGTGAAACATTGGCTGATTTGAATAATTTTTGATGTGCGACATTAAAAAGAAACTTGACGTAAATGTGTGCAGTTTTGGCTACCTCGCCCTAAGGTTGTTGCTACACTACTTTGTGAAATGCAGAAGTCGTATTTTGACCATTGACAACAATGAATTCATACTGGGCAGTGCATGCGTCAGCTCAGAAAATTACCGTGACCGCAAAGTCATTGAAAATTTGTTGCATCATCTTTATTTTAGAATTCTAACTCGATGAACTAAAATGATACATCAGCAGCGAGTGCGCTGCTTGAGTCATGCAGTTACTGAACATTGAACGTGCTGTTGGCAAATGGTGTCAACGTCTACCGCTTGCGTTTGCGATGCAGAAGGACATTTTGAGCACATGCTGAAATAAAGATGATGTGATGTGATGCGTGTGATTTTTTGAGTGATAATAACTGCTAATTGCATTTGTCACTATTCAGTTTATAATTTCTGAGCTGATGCATACGCTACTTGATAGGAATTCATTGTTCTCAATGGCCAAACAGCGACTTCTGCATTTCACACGGTAGTGCAGCGACAGCCTTAAGGTGAGGTGGCCAAAACTACAGACCTTTGCGTCAAGTTTCTTCTTGATGTCCCATGCCAAAAATTATTAAAATCGGCCAATGTTTCACGGAGCTATTGAAAAAATAATAACGGCATGTTTTCATGGACCAAGGTATATTGAAGGTAATACTGTTTTTCAATAGTTTACTTGCCAGCAGCAAAAACAAAGAATATTTAACTGTTGTATTTAAACACTGACATAAGTCATGTAAAGGATTTCTTTCGGAACATTTTGCTGAAAACCGCATGACTCTGTGACGTACGGTTGCAAAATTATGGTGCCATAAACTTTGTGCCGTTTTTTGGACCACCCTGTAGTTGTCGCTGGCCATAAAGTTGAATTTATTTTACAAAACTAACACAACCAATTTTTTTCTGCTTTAACTGCTTCAACAAACAACCTCCTTATTAGATTGCTACTACCAAAGAATAGCAGAGTGGAGTGCTGCGTGATATATAATTACAGGGAAAGATGTGATGGAAAAAGACAAGGGGAAAACAGATATACAGGGTAAGCCAAAAAATGGCACCATTTGTTGTATGTCTTATAACTTCACCATATATTAACCGATTTTCAAAATTCTTTCACTATCAGCATCAAGAGACAATTTGCAATAAAACTATTACTATAAATCCCACCACACCCAAAGTGTGTCACTACACTACCATGTGAAATGTCAGTGTCTTAAGAATAACAATCAAAAACAAGACGACTTTTGCAACAACACATTTTAAGAAATTAACAACAGAAACAATGTGTTTGTTGTCTCAGCTATTGTGTAAAAAATCATAGCTCAGTGTTTTAATATCAAATGTTTAATGTGTCCGCCTTGCTTCTGGACAACGCATCCAAGCTGGCGACGCCACTGACCAATGGTGTGATCAACCAAACGCTGCGGCACTTTGCCCCACTAAGTGACGATGGCTTTCTTTAGCTGGTTGACTGTTGTGAATCGTCGACATTGATAGGTTATCTGTTGAAGGGCATCCCAAACAGCATAATCAACTGGATTTAAGTCCAGGCTGTTCGGGAACCACAGGTCAGGCTCAATCAACATGGTCAGTGGCATTGCCGGCTTGAGCTCGTCGTTTGAAATTTCACATGGTAGTATAGTGACACACTTGAGGTGTGGTGGGATCTATAGCGACAGTTTCATTACAAATTGTCTCCTGATTCTGAAAGTGAAAGAATTTTGAAAATCGGTTAATATTTGGTAAAGTTAAGGTGCACAATAAATGGTACCATTTTTTGGCCCACCCTGTATGTGGTTGAGACTTGATAAGAAACAGCATTTACACTGACTGAAGAAACAGCTGAAGATAGGAGTGTTTAGAAATCATTAAGAAGAGACTCTCATAAACTTACTTAATGCAGATCGGTGAAAAATTTAACACTGGCACAATCAGAATATTCATGGCTAGGCCTCTACATTTTTGAAATTTTCATTACTGGTAATAATTTTTCCAGAACTAAAGTATGCAACAAAATGAAAAAAAATAGCATTCCTTTTCTTTGAATACAGCATAGCATGAGGTCACAGAGATGAAAGCTAAAGCTAATCATATCATTGTGAAGCTGCTGACTGCGCTGTTGTCACTTCCGCAGATAGGGCAGTAACCCTGGAGAGGAATCGACTCAAGTCTTCAACATCGACCAGCAGTGAGTCCTGTGTACGGTGCAAGTCATCGCGTTCCACCAAACACTCAACCAGCTCGCTGTTCAGTGCTGCAACATAATCACTCACTCTGTTACTGTGTTCACGAAAATCATGACAAAAAGTGTATATGCTTTAGAAAAAAAGTATCTATCAAATTCATGGTGAACTTACATTAACAGTCAACAATTAATAACCACAGGAATGGACTCAGTAGGCCTACGTCTTGCTGTTAATGCCTTATCACTCCATAATCGATAATCAGTTGCTTAGTCTCAAAGTCAATTATGAATGGTTCTTACTTATCTGTACTGAACCATAAGCTGCAAAATATTAATCAAAAATCAAGGCCGAAAAATTGGTTTCAAAAATCTTGGTTTTTAGGATTCAAAATTTCAGTTTTTTACACGTTGATGACTATAATGCAAGCCAAATTTAATTTCTTTTTAATACAGACTTCCGATTTACAATGTTGCATTATTCACACAACAACAAAACACATGACATGGAGAATGGTAAAGGGTGTTCTTCATGGGTCTTACAACCTGTGTTTCGTCTTTTGCACACAAAAAAAACTTTAAAAAACCTTATAAAACCTAAAACACTTCACAAAAAACCTAGGCTTTTCCATCCCCGTCAAGTGTGTGATACATTACCAGTTAACACTGCCAACAAACAGCTAGCATAATAACGCCTAACACACTAACATTTATCACCAAAAAGCATGAAATATTAACTACATAATAAGTACATAAACAACAGAACTGAAGAAACCTTCTATTTGATTCAGCTGGTCGTTGACAATAACCTGCAGTTGAGCAGTATTTAATCGTTGTAATGACATGCAATAAAAACTATCCAGTTTCCACTCCGTTAAATGTATTTCCGGTAAGTAAGCCTACAACACAAATTCCACAAGAATCTACTCACCAGTAAAGATGTTTGGCATAACTTGTACATTTTATGTCATACTGAGATCTGCAGTATAGTACATTCTTTCAACATCAGAAATATAGTGCAATACTATATTTAGCAAATAGTTACTAGTTAATTGACCTGTTATGCCAAGTTTCATACGAAATACATCACAGATGTTAGCTGGAGTGCTGGACTGCCCAAGACACAAGCATATGTTACAAAGATGTGTGTAACTCTTCAGGCGAAAGAAATGGCAACACAGACAACACAGGAGCCCTCCTTCCTCGATACAAACCATGCAGGCCACCACCACAAGGGATAGAAGGCTGAGTTGACCTTGGTGGTTGGTTACATACTGAGAGGGTTTAACTGTCTACAGACAGTAACCATGGATCCAAGTAGTAACAACTTGATAGCGACCTGACCAGGTGAATGCACAACCTCTTGATTGTAAATCAACAATCCCACATCCTAACCATTATGCCACCAAGCTACCTTTAAATAAGCCTATGCTAGAAACCAGTGACAATAAAATAAAACATACATAAACAGAAACCAAAGCCAGAGAGAGAAAGATGCTGTTATTTAATACTATTTAAGTCTATCGCATTTACTGTTTTTTTTCTGCAGTATCATCTCTACTACAGTCATATCATAATATCGGTTTCACTGTTACCACATTACAGTGTCTTTTATTCAACTGTGACTGTATATTATTATCACAACTAAAATATGCCTGTTACATTGTACATGTATATCTGTACTGTTTTTCACCTATTGTAAAATCTGTATAATTTTCACGGGATCTCTAAGAGCTACTTGACTTGAGTTACCAAGAATAACGTACCCCTGTCTCTCGATCCAATTCCTTATGACCATGAAACTCGGTGGACGTAATCTGAGCTGTACTTAAAGCAGAACTGACGTGATAATGTTCATTACTGCATGATACAGAGAGTTCGGGAGGAGGTCGTCTCATGCCTGCAATCAGGTCAGGACTACCGAGTGGCACTGAGCCACAAAGTTTTTTGTCCACATCATACTTGTTGTCGTAACCATAATCATCATCGTCATCAGTAGCAACTTCGTTCATATAACACATGCTCAGACTGGCGCCGCTAGATGGACTTGACAAGACCTCACTTGGCAGATGCAGTTTGTTATCAGAGCCACCGAAGACATCACCATCTTCATCTGACACAACCAGCTTGAGTCGAATATTCTCACGCTGCTGCTGCCGCTGCTGCAATATTCAGCAACACCATGGCAATTGGCAAATATGAATATAAATAAATTAAACAAATGAATAACACATATATACATTAACAATATAGCAAACACAAATATAAATAAATTAAAGCTGTCAAAGCATTAATTTTTAACACATGCATTAATGTGTTAATAACGCATCATTAACATTGCTGATATTGTGGCTAGACTGCATCAAGAGGGCGACAAAAATGAAGCCCACAAAGTCATGCCTGCATCATAAAACCGTGAGAGTAGCGATGGATTGGCAACAAAACAATTTCTGATTACTTGAATATTATTTGATCGTCAAATAACTGCAGTTTAATGGAATATCGAAACATCTGCTTCACAGAATTTAGTAAATTTATGTATGTGCATTAATTTTTTTAACGCATGTTAATTTCTTTTAAACGTGTGTTGATTTATTAATGAGTTAATGCGGTTAAGTTAACGCGTTAATTTAAAAGCCGTGAAATAAATAAATGGAACTAAATGAAATACGAAAGTAAATGACAGTGAAAACATGACAAAAACTGCAACCTAGATTTTACAAGGTACCATAGTGCACTTACATAAAAGTACCATTTTGGATACTTTTATTCATCATCTTTTTCAGAATTTCTTAGCATACATCTGCCCAAAATAGCTAATATCTGACAAATTTATGAACGAAGAAAATGTGGGTCCTTCCTGAAGAGATAATGAGTAAGAGTAGTTTAGTGTATTGCGTGTAACTCACCAGATCCACGTTTCTAGAATGCAAAAATACACTGTTGATGGCTAATTCACCAGAAGTCTTCAAACAATCATCCGTTCCAGACAGTATACAAGACGACTGGTAATCACCGACACCATCAACTTCGGTAGAGATTGCATGAGATTGCTGTGAAATGTCACAACAAGAGCCATCAATGTGCAGCCCCGGAACAACATCTGGGATGCTGGACACCATCGCAACTGACTCCGAATTACAGTATGCCTCCATAGCAGAACAAATATCATTGTTTATAGCAATGTCAGACGACTGATTAAGATGTCTATCATTTACGTGGAATTCATCTGCTCCAGACTGACTGACTTCATCGTCATTTTTATCTTCTGAACAACTAACGGCAGCAAATTCTTTCGCTAAACTAACATCAACAGAATCTTCATTTTCTCCTTCGTCCACATTGCTGATGTCATTTGTTTGTGTGCGAGCTATAAATGGCAGAGCATTGGGGTTCACCTTCTTTATAGCAGCAAACTCCTGCGCAAGACTGAGAAAGTTCATCTTTCTCTGTCGTTGAAGAAATTCCACTTCGTCCTCGTCGGGTCTCCGCTGCATGGCCAACCACGGACGCACCGCATACGACTGCTGAGTGGGCAGGCCAAAGATACTGTTGCCGAACAGCAGTTCAGCCTCCTGCAACAGATGAATACTGGCGAGATGCTCCTTTACAGGATCAGCCATTTCCGAGTAGTCCGAGACGACCGATTCGTGGTCAGAGTCATTAGCCTGCCCACTTGAGCACCTCCCACTGAGACCACACATCTCCATGCCTGTTGTCGTCACTAAGCTTATGCCATCCATTTCCACAAAAGTCACTCAGCGGAAGCACAATTCAGATTCATCACATTGCTATGGACAATGAAATGTCAGTTTTTCATCCTTACAGAATTATTCTGTGCTCATCTGAACTGCAGAAAACAGCAAGCATCTCCAGCAGGCATGCAGGCAGTACAGACTACAGAGTGCTGCCGGCTCATCATGCAGAAATGATAGAAGAATCTGCAATGCACAAACAGAACAATAAAGACAGTGACAAAGTACAAAAACCACAACAAAAACGATACATTTGTGCATGGTACCAGTAAGTGGTGTCCTGTTCCAGCTGGAAACAGTTTTCAAACACGTACTCAAGTCAAACTTTATTTGCAATTGCATTTAACATTCTAAGTACTACACCAGCTTATCCTTATCCTATCTATAGACTGCATTAGTTACTATACAGCCACTAGGCATGGACTCAATCAGTACAGTGGCACAGTTAGGATTTGGCAAGGGGGCATGGCAAGCACCTAAACGGGGGAGGGGGGTCTGGAAGTGTAGTCCAGAGGCAGTGCCCTCAGTGATCAGGGGGCAAAGTCCCCTCTCCACCTACCACAGCTTTTGGACGTTCAGTAGAGGTAGCAATCTGCCCACTTTTCTGAAGCTTGGAAACGCAAGAAACCAGAAGAAAACCAGCAATATTTGTGTTGTTTTACCAGAGGTGCCACTGCACAATGCTCCCCTAAATTCACCACTGACCTAGGGCGCCTGAAGGATGAAGTCCACCAGCAGCTGAAGCCTGTTTGTGAACTGATACATAAACTTTCATGTGGCAGTAAGCAAAATTGTGACTTTTTTTCAGCATCGAGGGCGAGCAAGGCAGATTGCCCTGCCCTTAAATACGCCACTGACTCAGCATATAAATACTGGCTTGTGTACAAACAACACTCAATAGTGTATATGGTCAAGACTTGACATGACAGAAGCATCAGATCACACAGAAGTCATTTATCTTCAGTCTGGGCTGCAACAAGATCCATAAACAATATGTGGCTGTACCAGATATGACAGCGCCTGGGGGCTCTATTGGCGGCCACTTGCCAGTGTGAAGCATGCAACTATGCTCAGCACGCCAGCGCTAGCCAACGGGTGCTGTTTACAGGTCACTGCGCCAATTTACACTGAGTGAGTGCATTATGGCATCTGATACTACGCCAAGCCCCCAGCAGTACCGCTACTGAGTTAGCCCCCTGGCCTCCAAGCCACTCACAGAAACAACGGTGACTGAAGCTAAATTCAGGATGAAATCCCGACCCCTAGACAAAATCCTCTCCCCCTCGATTTAGAGAAGCATGTTGAAACATTAGCTGCAAAGTGTTTTGGCAAAGTAAGCAAGTAAGTTGCCTTTATTTGCAAGTGTCAAATGCACAAGCATTGCACTGGAATACATCAATAGAAAACACATAAAAACAGTAATATCAAAGTAATATCAAAATATTCAGTGTTTGAAAGCACTTGGCAGAAATTAGCAAAAAACCTGTTTCTGCCACTAAGGTTTGAACCAATTTTTAAACCATTGTTTAAACCACTTTTGACTGTAACCTGCCAACCCTAATTACTAAGGATCAAGAAGATATGCTTCTTCATAGGCTAGTTGTATTACATGCAGTGACAAGGAATCTGGAGTTCCCCTCCATCCTAATGTGGCCATGGTAAATGACATGTACATGCCTAACACTGTCGCAACATCAATCACCGAATAAAGCATTTATTATCAGATACTGTTTGTTTATTTGCATCACATATTCACGCTTAGCCCACAAAGCTGTAATTAGGCCCAAGGTGGTAACAGATGACAAGTTAGCTGCAGGCCAAGCGAGGCTGAGCAAGTTTATTATGCCAGAAAATTCCAAAGTCTAACATACCTGACGTCAAAAACGTCACTTACTAGCTAGCTAGTCAGGTGCAATCATCTGTCATATGTTACACTTTCTTACAGGTATAAATAGTATGGGCTCTTGTAAAAAGCGGATGTTATGTCAGGGTTAGGGCTAGGTAATTCATGAAACTTTTGAACCCGAGAACTTTCATTCCATCGGTGAAACTTTCGTTCCATGGAACTTTCATTCTGTGGAACTCTCATATCCTGGAACTTTTGAGCATAAGTAACATAAAACTTTCATTCCCTAACAATAATAAGCATTAAGAGGTGTCCACTCCATTGACTGGTGAAACAGGATGCTTGCTAAAAAAATTTATGGGAAGTAAAAATAGCAAACTGGTAGGAATTTTTCTGTTGGCAAATTGTTGGTTCAACTCCACCACTAAGGATAATGCTGAAAACCTGTTGCCATGAAATGTATTTAGAGAAAATTTTGTTAGATATCAGATGTGGTTTGATTTCTGGTTAGAGTTGCTAGATCAATCTATAAGGAAAGCGCGTGCTGCGGTGGCCGCATCAAACGTGTACGCTTACAAACTTGAAATCCCTGCTCACCATATGTGAAGCCATGTATGTAAAGCTACCAGTTAAGCAAAGACAAAGCACATTCTGTAGGTATGCAGTATGCACGCATTTTTATAACGTTTAAGCTAGCTATAGTGCTCAGTGTGATCTGAATGCATGGTGTTACTGACTGTACGCACACAGCATGCACGTCCAGATGTCGCGCAGAAAATGTTACTGATCGTGCGACCAAGCACAGTCTGTCCGTTCGAGCCGTGGTTAATTTCTGTGCTTGCGCACAGTCCAATCATCTAACGTGAATTGTATGACATATTTGGTGGTATTACGTCATCTAGGGACAGACACTTCGAGTGGTTCCTTGGGCGGCAGATGTGTACAGACTCCACTGAGGGAGATCACAGCGATCCCCCAGACCTCCTAGCTGGATTTAAGGGGTCCTACTTCTAAGGGAAGAGAAGGAAAAGAGAGAGGAAAGAGAAAAAAGGGATGGACGGAGGGGAAAAGGCAAGGGAAAGGGGGAAGTAAAGGGTAAGGGAGGGAAAGGTATAACCCCCAAATAAAAATTTTGGCTATGGCATGGATAAGGTTAAGATTAGGGTTAGTATTACGATTAAGGAATGTTCAAATAATACATTACAGCTTAATTACAGCATTACCTGTTGCAACATAGCAAATTCGCACATCCGCAATTCACTTTTTACCTGAAGAGCAATTCCACAGTAATGGACGTGACATTTTTGCTCCAAATGAAAGCTTATAAATGCTGTGTAAAATTTGTTATGAGTGATCTGTACCAACAAGTATGCCAACATCTGCAAGGAGGTGGCAAGGATTAATAAGCATTAAACGGAAAGTTTTTTTGCGGCATCCTCATAGGATCTAAATGCAGAATTGTGTTGGTAACGAACATGACACAAAGTGGACAAGCTTCACAACCAAAAAGCAAACTAAGAACAACTTAGTGACCTTCCAGTAGCAGCAGGCAAAGTATCAAAAATTTAACCTTGTATACTTCAGTAAAAAGCAGCCTAAATCATAGCCATGTCACACAGCGTCATATTCAGTATCTGAGTACATTGCTATTGCTTGCTATTGCTACTGAACTCCGCTGCCAACGTCGGCTACCTGAATCATTACCTCTAAAACAGCAGTTTTCCTGTTCAGAACTAACACAAAAGTTCAACAACATACCACATTGTAACTATGTGGCAACCAAGCATATATTTCACTGTTCAAGAAACTTCATAGTATTGCCTTTCATTCTACACTTTCTCTGAAGGCAGTTTCTCAACTTAATTTTTTAGGTGACATTTCTGTGGAATTGCTCTGAAGCAGAATGGAATTACGCTCGTTGGGGGAATTTTGCGAATTGCGCCCATAATCGGCCTATGTATATCATCAGACATTAATGTGATGTTTGAAGTAAACCTTGTATTAAAATGCATTCACCTTCAAAAATAACATCCGAAAACGATCATTAAACAACAAAAACTTACACTGTTTACATCGACTAAGTAATTCATGAATATGTAAATATGTAAATTGGTCGGACCATTTTGCATCCACAGCGGGGGTGTAAGCAAAAAGTATAAAATGACGGATACAAATCTTTAATAATTATTAAAAGCCAGATAAACACAACAGACACTAGTCACACAAATTTAATTAACAAAATTAGCTTGCACTAAAAAAATTTAACACTTGATGCGACAGTAACAGATAGTCTCTCACTTAATGTGACAAAACTTTTATCAACTTAGAGGCACGCCCCTTCTTAATTAATAGACTATTCCAGAAAAAACATAGGCAGTTTGTGAAAAATTTAATACAGTTCTCTACGCCATTTTGTAAACATATCTTGTTACTTAGCGACAGGTGGTATACTGGTATGCAGACAGATCTGGCGACAACAGTAGTGAACGTGTAGTGAAAGATGCAGCATGTTTAATTGCCAGTGAAATTCGAGATATGAAGTACTCAAATGATGTATATCCATGTGTGGTTGAAATTGGAAAAGTTTCAGAAGATAATCAGCCTTTTCCACTTTCACTACTTCTCTTTATCCAGAGTATTGCTCGTTCATCTAGGCTTAAGCAGGTTGCAGTAGCACAGGCTTTGATACAAGCAGCAAGACCACAGTCGTGTTTAATGCCGCTCTTGTTTGGTCTGTCTGTACAGCTGGATCATGAATTTGGGTTAGAATTTTTACTGCAGCAGCTGTCGAGACTGGGATTCAGTTTGTCATATGATCGTCATGTTCGACTGCTCTGTGCACATGTCGAAAAGGTGGACTGCACTGCATGACTGCGTGCAAATGTTATGGCCATGAATGTGACAACAGTGAACCGTTGGACTTATCCTGCTGCGACATTGATGACGCAGAGACTGTATATGATGATGATATTGATTGGGTTGAAAAAGAGACTGTGGAATAAGTTGCTTCTTTTGCTGTTATGCATTGCAAAAACATTGTTGGTATAAGGTTAGTTTACCATGTAAACAGTTGTTTTGTAGTTAAGGCGTATAACTTTTGTGTTTGTTTGCATGTATGCATGTTCAGGTATTGCATAACAAGATTATATTTTAGAAGCTGTTACTAGACAACTGCTCTTCACTTCTTAGTACAATTTACGTAAGTGTTATACTTTTGCGTGTTATAGTTTTTTCTGTTTTACTAACTGTCTGCAGTAGGCCTACAGGGTGCGACAAAAAAAGTAGCCGCCTAAAGTTTTTTGCCGTTTTCTCAGCAACTGCTTGGAAGTTTAACATGGAATTTTACAGGTTCATTTACGGAAACGTTCTACATCTAACTGGTAAGTGAAATATGATTCTGTTGAAAAACGACGAAATTATAGACTTCTGAACATGACCACCTAACGATTTTGTAGCATTAAAAAATGTTTAAGTTAAAAATGCTATTTAATTTTCAAAAACGGTTACCACGTTTCTGCCGATGACGTCACAGTGACGTTTTGACAAACAGTAATTTATTTTGTTTATAAATTATCACTAAATTGTCGTTCTTTTCAAGCAATCGCCGGCTGCCCACCGGATTCATCTTCCAGCAGGACAG
>Ga0056128_1005037_pt1 | contig 16587 bp, 10 predicted proteins | sample WorMetLIZISLAND2_FD_71113 | JGI IMG/M metagenome (GOLD analysis project Ga0056128, IMG submission 71113) | Marine gutless worms symbiont microbial communities from Max Planck institute for Marine Microbiology, Germany - Olavius geniculatus... ... | reverse complement strand
GTCTTCAGTACAAAAATATGAAGCAAGATGCCTAGCTTCAATGTTTAACAATCAAATTTTACGGATTTTGACACAAAAGTGCAGCCCGTGCAAAAAAATTCACGGCAAATCACGGCAAACACTAAAATTCACGGCAAGCGCCAAAATTCACGGCTTCCGTGAATTCCATGAATTCGTGATTTTCGTCTAGCCCTACTCATCACTGAACGCGATATAACACACTGTCACTCACTGATGATTTTTGCTGTTTCATAACTACGACCACAATGTTACATTTACGCTGTATATAAACTGAAAAGTCATTTTTGAATGTGTAAAGTAATCCACGGCTGCCACGTTATCATATAACGCCAATGCGGGTGATAATCCTCTCCCTTCTCTTCCATTCTCTTTTTTCATTTCTCTTTCTTCTCCTCTCTCTCCCTTCCTTTTTTCCTTCCCTTCTCTTTCCCTTGGCCATACCTCTTTGACCTTAAAAGTGCGACCCATTAAATCCAGCCAAGGGCCTAGTTGGGGGAGTGCTGTCATCTCCCTCAGGGCATCTTGGGCGGAGCACCAGCCGAAGTCAAACTTGGTCATTTTGACTTTAAAATATGACATCTGATGGCAACAATTTTAATCATTTTGTCAGAATCAACAAAGCACATTTGATGCAGTTTAAACAATAGACAACTCTTGATTAAAATGAAAGACACTCATCGTTGGCGGGTAATAATTATTGACTGGTGACTTGGCAGGCTTGTGTGATCACGTCGATCTTGCATACGAGCACAGTTGTAGCCAGGAATTAGTTTTTGGATCACTCTTAAGCCCCTCTCTTTCCATTTCCTCCCTTCCTTTTCCTCTTTCTTTCATCTTTTTTCACTTTATGCCCCTCCCTTCTCCCTCTCTCTTAAATCCAGCTGGAGATCTAGGGGAGTAGTAAGCTACCTTAGCAGGGTCCGAGGCAGAGCCCCAGTCACAAACGCATTTAACGCATTTTTTGCTTTTAAAAACACATCTCCCGGCAACATTCTAAGTAGTTTATGTGGCTGTGGGCCTATTTCACGCATGGACTGGATGCTGCAGCATCCTCAGCACTCCCCCCTGTTAATCCGGCATGGCCTGTAACAAAGCCAGGCATGTGACATAAACCACTGTCAACGGCAGTAACTTCTTGGAATCAGAAACCAGATTTATTGTGCTAAAACTACAGTGTACCTGGTACTGTCTGAAATTAATGGCAAACTAGATTTCAAGTGGACTTGTTGTCAACAACGAAATGGTCATAATTACAGCTCAAAACTTCAAAAAGTTCAAACATTCCAACATGTACACATGCCATCACCAATTCACCACCGCACATTCACAAGCCACCCATAATGCACACGGCTGGCTTATGTGTGTCTGGCAAATAAAAACCACTTATTTGTTCGCTGTAGGCCTATATTTTCATGAGTTCACTTACGATGGATCATAGGCCAAGTTGACACACTGGTATTCTGGTGATGTGATCATGTTGTCAAAGCTCCATTCATTGCCCATGCTAGTATACACACACATACCATTCATGCTGTTGAATATGTCATGTGTGGCAACATGGGGCAGCAATTTTTTAAGATGTTCACCTTGATCAACAAAGTTACTGTATGCCATGCCCATGTAGCTAAGCAATGGCAACAAATATACTTATACTTACTTAAGCAGACAGTAGGTGTGCGGTTTGGCTTAGTTTGTAAGGTAACTGGTCACATCAACGAAGTTAGCGAACGCCGAGCGTAGTTAATACTTGGATGGGTGACCATCAGTAGGTGGGTAAACCATCACGGTATGCAACCAGCCACTCAGGTCAATAAGTACCATCAGAAGCTGAGACGTAAACAGGCACACCAGGTGATGCACTAGTGGTCTCACAGTGTAAACTGATGTCTGACTAAAGAAATGGAAATCAGCGCCACCCAATGAGCATTATGATAGCATGACACAGCAATAAGACGTTGCCTTGATCAGCGCCACACATTGGACATTATGGTATGGCTCAGGAAATACTTTTCGCATGTTACGTCGCATTAAGCAGACACTGCTAAACAAAAGATGTATATATAACAACGTTTCATCAAGATGACCAATCAAGAGTAGACTGATGCACACTTCAATCTAGAAGTAACAGTATCCATCTGTGTGGAATGAATAGAAAGATGATGCAAAATGTAGGCTGGGTCATCAAACTAAAACCCTGTTTATTTGCCTGTTCACCATTCTGTACACCAAACTTGCTGAAGGAGTGATGTAACAGACAATCCATTATGCAGCAGAAGAAAGACAGCAACAGAATACAACCCTGCCTTAAAAGGGCATGTCAAACAGATGAGATACACAAACGTAAGTTACACTAAAGTAAAACAAACAAAACAAGAGGGTGCGGCCGTTGAGGGGCCGCCCGCTATGGGGCCGTCCTTGCAGTTGAGTACGTGTGTGCTGTTTTGGGGCTTTCTAGGTCTGTTTGTTCCTGTGGTATAGGGTATAGGCCTAGTCACAGAAACACAATAAGTACAGACTTATTTTTGAGCCCTATCGTGATAGCTGTCATTTAATTGCACCAATCACAACTTTTACAGACCAGTTACTTTGTTGTAAGATTTCGATATCTTGGTAAATATCGTAACAAATTTGAAATTCTGATATTGACGTCCCTAATAAATATCTATGTATTGTATTTGTGTATCTATGGTAAACATAAACAAACCACTACCATAGATGGAGTTATAAAATGGTATTTCATTCGCCGCCACGACCTTGACCTCTGACCCCTTGACCTTAAAATTGGTCCACGGGCTGCTGGTGTCACAGGGACCCTTCCTACCAAGTTTGGTATTCGTAGGCCTTTTCGTTTTCCCTTTAGGTGGAGGCACGGGACAGATAGACAGACAGACAGACGGACAGGATCAACACATGATGGGACCTCCTTCTAGGAAGGACGGCCCCATAAAAAGTGAATTAATAACAAATATAGATGACATTGACAAGCCAACAAGTAAGTACCCGATAGAATAGACAAGGCAAGGCTTGACAATGTTGTATGGACCAGCAATACAGACATCCCATCCACCATCCTCTTGATGACCCATCCGCACTTTCTGTGGACAACTGATCTGCAACCTCTTTGACTCTCTGCACATATTTCCACTGTATAAACTATGATTTTGCAAATGACAGTAGATTTACTGAAGAACAACATCTAAGTTATTAAAATCAATATAGCATGCATGTCATTGTCCAGAAATATATACAAATGCACACAGGCTCACTTTCTGTTCCATTATGTGTGCGTGCATTGACTAGAAAAGCCGTCCCTGAAATGACCTATACAGGTGGGACGTTAAATCCTACTCACTCACACACTGAATTCAGAACATGCACTTATAAAAGATTAATTAGAAGACTGCAGTCCATTCTTTGTTAGTTCACATAAAATACTTCCCACAATGTCAGTGGCTTCACTTTACAACGTGCTTTAACAACACAAAAGAAACGTTTCAGCATGTTGTGCTGATATCGCACCACAATATCAACATCATCAAAAGGTGCAAAATGCAATTGTTAAATATGTTCTCTGTAATTGTATAAAGACTAAGCAGCTGAGCGAACAAGTCATACTTGTAAACTAAATGTTCAAAAACTGAAGCATTTGTCTTCTCATTAACAATGACAGCATCAACAGTGTTTTGTATCCTGAGCAGCTGAAAACCATCTTTCAAGCTCATACCACTCAGAGGCATATTTATGTAGACCCTGATGAATGGACTGTGTGACTTCTCCCTGCAGACAAACACAAAACTTATGCATTAAAACACAAACATGGTTCCTACTACTCTGCAGAATACATTTTCCGACTTTTTCCTGATTTTCCAGGACAAAATGAATCATTTTCCTGACTAATTTGTTCATGCGAAACACCAATGTCGATTTTCAATTGCTTGCAATCACACTAAAAACAAAGGCGGCGAAACAAATTTATAAGTGGAGGGCATTGGAGGCACAAATAATCTGCGAGAAAAGCGAGCAAGAAAAAATTTGAACAGTTGTACCGGTATGCAATCTGCATACAACAGTTCAAAATTTTTATCTGCATCTTTGTTAACTTTTGCACCCTGGTACTTTTAAATTCCCCGACTTTCCCTGACCCTCTGATTATCCCTGACTTCCCCTGACCGTAGAAACCATGCACAAATATACAAATATGCTGCACAATTTCAAATGGACATAAAATTTGTAATGTTCTACTAGTTTCAAAAAAAGATTATGCACACGGATAGTGGAAAAATCCCCATAGCTCCCAGTCGAGAGGGGGACCTCACATCTGCTCAGTGGCCTCATATCATATATGAAAAAATTCTAGTTTTTTTTTTATTTTCAGAATGTAAAATAAGAAAACATGTTGTATAAAATTTACCCTAAGATGGACAAATTTATTACTTTTGACGTGCTGCATCCTATTAAACTTTATTTTTTGCAAAGAAAACCCAAACTGTATCTGATTTCTTACATTTCTAAATTTTAGAAAAGTGAGCAAATTTGTGACTTCTATTGAATGCCCAAAAGCCATAGGTGTTTCAAGTACAGGGGGCTTTGCCCACCAGACCCCCTGACCACAGGCTCTGCCATTGGATCCTGCTGGGGGCTCTGCTCCAGACCCCCATTATAGGTTTGCACTACCATGCTCACCATGGGGCCTACCAGTTGTATTTGGAATGGCGGGGCTCTAACTCTACGAGGGTCGTTCAACAAATTCCAAGACTGTTCTTCTCATTAAGCCCACAGTGATCATTGAGAACCAAAACTACTATGAAGTTGTATGGGAACTACTGTACATCACTTACCATGGTTTCATAATATGATGTCACGCTGTGACATCATTATTATTAAGATATAAATGATAGGCATTGATTTTTGTCTGACTGATTATGACCAGCAATTTGCAGCAATCGACCAGGTTTGCTACAGAAAGGTGTCATTCTTCAACATGACAATGCAACACTACACAATAGGCCTGTTAGGCAGCTGAGAAAATTAAACAGATGGGCTGGTGGGCTGGGAATTGCTACAACATTTGCTATACAGTCCAGATTTACCTCCAAGTGATTTTTTATTTCTTCGGACCATACAACGAATCACTTGGAGACATTAAGTTCAAGAACAATGAAGATGTTCTACAGCATGCATCCGGAAATTTCAACACGGTGCCAAAAAAACTTAATGCTACGGGTTCCAGACGACTTATAGAACAATAGGGAACACTGTAGCGAACTGCAGGGACAATATGTTGGAAACTAACATAACTGTCAGAATTATGCGATTTACTGTCGTTGTATAAGGATGTCAATCCTGATATTCATTGAACAACCCTCGTATAGCGCCAGCACTGATTATACCATACCTGTTATCAGACTGCACCATGCTGTCAGATGTTAGAGATGACAATGTTTGCTGGTTAACGTTATCCGCAGACAAGTGAACATTCCAGAAAACAAAGACTAATATAACAGCACATAACAATAGTCCCAGTTGGCAGAAAGGATGTTTACATTTTGATTCCCACATTTTCCAGTCGTCAATGAATATTATCTCAATTCAACTACAAACAACAGCTTCACTTGTTAATAAAAAAAAACTTCATGAACTAAAGACAGCAGGTTAATGTAAATTAAAATTTAAGAGGCAATTCTGCTACAGTTTTAAGAATATAAACCCAACTTGCAATTGATTAGCAACGTACACAACATTACTCCAATTCATTACCGTATTTGTTCTTTTGACTTACACTCATAATTGACTATGTACAGTATCTAGTTTTGTGTTGGGAATGTTAATTTATGAACAAGACATCATAGAAAGCTTATCAGCAGGTCATTTTTTAAACAAATCACCCACTGTTGCAAAATGATGAAAGATAAAGGGATACATCTGATCTGTGTGGTGAATAAAGAACTGGTGTGCAAATCTACAAAAGTTAGGTTCTGGGATAAGATTAAAGGCATTTCCTTAATGCAAACCAACCCCAGATTTTCTATCGCTATTCACTGCAAATCTGCCTTGCCCTGCCCTGCAAATTGTACCATCCCCTGGAAAAATGACAAAATGTCCATGATAGGGATTGAAACCAGAGTTTTCAAAAACCTAGGGGGCGGGAAAACAGGGACATTTTGCCAAACCCAGAACTCGGGTTTGGGCAGTCCGCAAAAGCTGTGGGTTTTGGGTTTGCATTTTTGCACAACAATGCTATGTCTGATGGAGTAATATACCATATTAGATAACAGCAAACATGTTTTTGATTAGTTATCCATAACATCCAGCTCTTTTCCAGCCCCTGCGTGTGGCACAAGTTTTTACTGCAATCTTTAAAACCTGTTGTACAGTATATCTCTCTCGCCTGCTGAGCGGGCCTTTTTCTGTGGCGGGAACTTTGTGTATAAGAATCTGCTCTCACCTTAGAGACGATGTGTTCATTTTATCGTAGATGCTAGAGGCAATGAGGCTACAATGTTCGTAAAGCCATGGCTACATACACCAATTTCCTCGTCCAGGCCTGTCGTGAGGGGGGAAGATGGGGAAGTTTTCCCCAAGCCTGCAATGTTTGGGGGCCCCACCATCACTCAAAAATATAAATCACACCAGAATGCACCATTTTAATGAGCAAAATTCAAAAATTTTCTTACCAGAAGGGCCCCGCACGAATGTTTTCCCTGGGCACTACTGTGGCTCTCAACGTCCCTGTTCTCATCCGATGTACGTGCTGTCAGATGACGCGTCCGACTTCCTCATCTGAGGTTCTGATGGGCATATTTTGGCTGACAGGCAAAAACCTTGTTTGAGGAAATCGGTGTGTGTAGCCTAGGCCTACCTATTTGACTGAGTTGATTTAAAGTTGATATAGGCCTATAGCTAGGAGTCTAAGTAAGCGCACTAAGTTTGCTTTAATGAGTGCTCTTAGTTATTAAAGATTGCTTTTCTTTGTAATTAAACACTGTTGTTTTGCTATTATTTTACGATGTAGTGAGCATATGTTCGTCTACTATTTATCCCAACAACGTATCAGCTATAGATGGTAAAGGTCCTTTCCAGTTTTACTTATATATGGTCTTCATCTTGCCAAACCTGAACCCGACCCGAAACTCGGATTTGGTCGCTTTCCAAACCCAAAACCTGCGTTTGGCAAATGTCGCCGCACTATGATGCAAAATACACTAATGCGGCGATAAACAACTTATATATAAGTTGTTTTAGGCCTATGTTAAAGAAACTTAGATTCATCACTGACTGTAATAGTGCCCAATGATTATTGCCGCTTTAGCATATTCTGCTGGTTAGCATGCGATATTTGATATGGTAAAAGTGCGCAGTTTGGATAGCGACATTTACCGCTGCATTAGTGTATTACACTCGTTTCATGCAGTGACATTTTTCGCCGCAATAGCACCGTGCTTGGCAAAAAGGCTCCGGGTTTGGAATCCCTGCATAAACCTGCAGACTAAATAAGGTAAAATGTGTTTTGTATTCAGGAACGATCAGTAACATCAATGCAAAGATTTTCGGGAATGGGGAGCACAGACAGTTTGATTTCCAAAAGCAATAGATACAGTTCAAACACGTTACTTGCAACAGAAAATTATGCTTGCTGTGTGCATCTGTACTATTTTTGAAATACTCAAAGCTTCTTGTTTTATGCCACCACTCCACCCTGATCACCTGCTACACCCAGAAACTTTCAACTGATAGTAAAAAACACTGACAGACAGACACTGTTCACATATTGATTTTACATCATGCTGCGAATTAAGTGTGCATGCAATTTAAAACTTTCAGATTCAACTGCCTAGAACACAACATAAAAAGTTTCTATTTACATTTACAAAGATACAAAAATCCATTTTAACATGTTATGTGAACTTACGTCAGGTCTATACATGTTTGTTTATGTTTACGAATCACCTGGCACGCACCTGCACCAAAGACTATATAAATTGCTTCAAAAAATTGGTAATGGGCTGAATTAAATGATAAATCAATTTATTTACCGACCAGCAAGTCTAGACGTCCAATTACAAAACAAAAACCCAGCTGTCGCTAAAAAAGGCCAACCACACGCGGGTGTCGGAAGGTCAGCAAATGATTTTCGTGTCGTGTGAAAAAGTTTATGCGACTTTATATTAGTGCTCAATAGGAACCTTGCTCTATGTCTCAACGTATAGAAATACGGAGAATTGTAGGTTGAAAAAAACATTAAAATTGCGGTCATATGGAGACATGGTTACGATTGACAGTCTAGGAAGTTGTCACCACCCTATCCGTTGGTAAAATGGCTGACCCACTACGACTGACTTACCGCTTAGCCACAATAGCGCATACTGACCTTCAAGGTCATCCAATGTTGATGGTTTTCATATCTGAATTAAAGAGCATATACCACTTCTTATTAGTTAAAGTTAAAGTTAAAAACGAACTTATAAAGCGCCATAAAACTAAACCTGTGTAGAGATACAGAGACGCTGGTTACGTTACAGTTAGGCCTCACCACTGTTTTCAAAAGCAACAGTAAACAGATGTGTCTTGACTCTTGAGTCGACGACGGAATGCAGGCAAACTGTTTGCTTCAATGACTGAAGTTGGAAGATTGTTCCAGATAGCTGGTACGGCTGAACTAAAAGCACGGCTGCCGTATGCAGTTCGGGTGCGTGGTGCTTGGAGTAGAGGACGAGTTGATGAGCGCAATGTGATAATTTCATCGATGAACCAGGCTGTTGACTGGAGATCAGCTGATGAAGGTATTCAGATTGTGAAGTAGACTGATTAATAGCAACCTAGTCCACATCTGTCACTGTTTCCGAGATACGGCCACTTATAGCTTGATCGAAACTTTCAATTTTACAGCCATTTATCACTTTCAAGCTTCAACTAAAAATTGCGGCAAGCCGCTGCAGGTGAAAAAATGGTTATTATTGACAGCCTATAGAAAGTCGCCACCGCCCTATCCAACAGTACCATCACTGACCCCCTACGATACCATTCAGCCACAATACATTTCGTTACAAACGGACGGATATTCATAACATAAGCACGACCATCAGTAGGGGCTACGGTCAGTTAGAAATGTTGCATGTCGGCATGCCAATGTTATATGTTCAGTCCAGTACTCCAGTTACAACGCATCACAGGCGGTGACAGCATATGACACAACATAAGAACATATGTGTCATTTTCTCAAAGTTTATGACGTCCAGCGACCTTGGTCTTTGATCTTTTGAACACAAGATTAACCTACCAGTTATCCCTGACCCACAAATTTTGGCTTTCTACGTCTTTGTTTCCGAATGAACAGGGATGTGGTCTCGGTCGAAACGTCTCGGTCTCGAGACAATCTCGTCTCGGACAAAATCCTCAACGTCTTGATCTCGGACCGATGCGTCTCGGGTCTCATCTCGGTCTCGGAGCAATATGTCTCGGTCTCGGTCCAGTAGGTCTCATCTCGGGTCTCGGGCCATTGCGTCTCGTCGAGACGCTGGTCGAGACGTTTTGTGCAGGCGTGCGCGGAGCATACTGTATATATAGCTGCAGTTAGAGCGAAACTAACCAGCATGACATTTGTGACTTAGACAATATTCGTTTACAGTGTTTTTATTCTTTCATCTACTAATTTATCATAAAGCAGAATTATTTCATGTCGGTCTTTTTTCGTCATAAAATGACCTAAGTTTAGTCGCAATAAAGATAAAGTGTATGATGTCAGAATGAATACTATCAGCCAAATGTAGACGACGTATAAAGCTATAATCACCTGTAGTTTACTAACTTCAGTTCTTTGCGAAGTGCGATAAACATAATGACTCGTGTCTACGGCACTGCAGTTGCAATTCTTTATGGTGCAAGCCGTTAATTATTCAGTGATAATTGTCAAAATAAAGTGCAAAACCCACAATATCACAAACAGAAAGCGCTTACCATGGTGTGAATTAATTAATCCGTATAATTTATTTTTCATTGTCAATATGTTTCACCATACGTCACGGGAAACGTCTCGGCGAGACGTTAAAGCTCCCGACTCTCGAGAGTCTCGGGAGCTTTAACGTCTCGGCCAGCGTCTCGGAAGCTGCAACGTCTCGTCTCGGTCTCGTCTCGGATTTTAAACGTCTCGTCTCGGACAAAATTTTGAACGTCACGGTCTCGTCTTGGCTCAGATAGTCTCGTGCACATCCCTGCGAATGAGTACAGGCAGACAATAAATCAGTGAGTGAATGAGTGTGTAGGATTTAACGTTCCACCCAACACAGCATAGTCATTTCGGGGACGGCCTGTACAAGCAAAATGCACATACATACACATAATAATGGAACAGTAAATTTAACCTTTACAGAGTACCCTAATGAGCAACATAAAACACAGAAAAAACCTAAACCTAACAATGTAAGAACTAGCCATTATAATTGTGCATATGTAAAATCAATGGCAGTTGTAATAATCTTCCTTGTTATCCTCCAGACAGTCATCAATCTCATAATGCTGTCTATTGAAGGACAGGACAACGAAGGAAAAGAAAAATGCGACCTACGTGACGAAAACATAAAAGCAAACACTGAAACAGCTAGTGGTCCGAATCTCTGTCATGACATTAAAAATCTGTCATAGACCAGCACATGACTGAAGCACTGTACAGTGTACAGTATTATAACGACTGACAGGCATGGAAACAAAAGCGAAGTCTCACACCAGCTGTATGTGTTTTCGGTACAATCAAAATGCTTCAACACTTCACTCCGTGTCCAGCCGACAAACGCACACGCTGTGATTTCCTGTTAATTTCTGAAGCATATAAAATCGACAAAACACTAGTGACTGAGTGACTAATATGCAGCCAACTTAGCCAATACTCTAACTGGACCACGAAAAAAGTTAACGTACAGTTCATGGTCCGCACAGTGCAAATGAGTACAAAATGCATTATTTACACTAACACTATACATTATATCACACACAATCGTACGGGGTGGCACAAAAGATACATAAAATGGTGGAGCATACGTGCTTCATGTAGACATACTTGCTAAGTTGTGTTTTCAAAATCAATTATCAGTCTCAGTTGTTGCAGTAAATTGTAGCCATGTTGAACAATTATCTGAGTATTTCCACTGTCAACATGCAACACTGTATGTGATACCAACGTACACGATATACAAAATAATGGAAATAAAACCTTCCATTATACTCTGTGCCACCCTGCACATTTTATATACAGGGTGGGCCAAAAAAACGACCCAACTTGTTTTTATCAGAACTTCGTCAAATCTTCATCAAATTTGCTAATTTCTGGCGCACAGATAGACAAGAAGATAGAATTATGCGAGCTACACTCAATTTCCACCTCACCTAATTTACGTCAACGCACTACCATGTAAAATGCAGATGCTCCAAATTGTTACATTACACAGTGATTATCAGTATCGGATTGCTCACCTATTCATTAACAATTCGACAGAGGATATCACATTATTTAACAATCTGGTGATATTAAATGTTTCACGATGAAAATAGTAGAGAGAAAATAGCTGACTGATAAGCTCAAAACACGTCTAATCCATGAATGAGTGCTGTCAAGTTTAATCAGTTTATCATTAATGCTGCTATCAGCCATGGCATCATGTCTAAACCATTGTGTACACTTAAGGCATAAATTCTAATAATTTAAAAACAAGTTGTTACACAAACTTATATTTCTGTTAAATAAATCACATTTTTGTTTGTTGTGTGCTAAATTAAGTTGCTTGAACTTTTACAGGCACAACAACTCAGCATTATGCAACAATTTACAGCATCTGCATTTTACATGGTCGTGCATTGACATAAATTAGATGAGGTGGACAATGAGTGTACCTCACATAATTCTATCATCTTGGCTATCCGTGTGCCAAAAAATAGCAAATTTGGTGAAGATATGACGAAGTTCTGACAAAAACAAGTTGAATCGTATTTGGCCCATCCTGTATATATACACAATTAACAGCATTACAATATGTAAAACTTAACAACTTTGGTCACAGATATTAACATTACAGCACTTTGGCATTTACACTGTGTCATAAAAAGAGTTCACAGTCTCTGAACATGTCAATTGACAAATCATCTAAATGTTCCATATACATTTTGGTAAACTATACAAATTTCTGTCAAAATTTAAGCATATTGTTACATAGTGTTAATGTAACAGGGTTGATAAAAATCACGATTTTTTAAATGAAAATCGAAAGTATCAATTTTTAAAATTTAAATCGGGTTTTTTTATTTAAATCAATTTTTAAAATTTTTATTAGATTTTTACACCCATTCTATGCTATCTATGATAACCAATGTGTTACTTTTATCTGTTAGTTTGTGGATGACGGTAATTGGCCTTGAGTAAAGTTTTACGTGTTATTTCTTATAGCAGCCTGGCAAAGAACTATTTACAATTTTAACCTGGTGATGCATTCTAACGTTTGTGAATATTTATGGGGCTGCAATTTGTCAGACTTTTAAGGTAGATAGTAAAGAGTGATGAAGGCCATAACATTTCTGATACCTGTTAGCATGCTGATTGCTGAAAGTAACTACCAAAACAACATGAGCAATTAACAAGGGTCAAGGCCAAGTAATTGGCAATGTTAACTTTGGTAAAGTGTATCAGGATAAGCTAACTTATCAGCTCAGATATAACCAAATATTAACGAAGTCAACAAAATAAATTGAGTTAGCAAGCACTACAGTGCACTAAATACCAATAATAGACTGCAAACTGAAAACAGCTATCACAATTACACAAAAATTTGTAATTTCATATTCAGTGATTTAAATCGTAATTTTTATTGTTGATTTAAATCATGATTTAAATCAATGATTTAAATCACTTGATTTAAATCACATCAACCCTGTAATGTAATCATGAAGTCATCAAAAATGCTGCATGTTAGAGTGGTGCATGGAATAATGTGATTTTTTTCAGACACAGTGCACATTATGCCACATACCCATAGTGAACATGATGTCAATATGCGGCTTTATTGTCAAACTACTAGCAGTAGTACCAAGCAAGATGCATTCAGGGGTTTTCCAAACTTTGGCAGGCCATATTAAAAATTTTCTCTCTCCAACATTTGTCAAAAAAACTCGCTGGAAATTTTAAAATAATGTTTGAACTAAAAATGTAGTTTTTTTCAGGAAAGGGATAGAAAAAGAAGGGAGAAGCTTGAGTTTTGAAAATAAATGGTAAAAAAGTACACCCACCCACGTTTTTCCCATTCTAAAATATTCCCCTGGTACCGAGTATTGCAAGTGTGAGAAACAAGTGGCGCAGATGTATACGGAGAGAATCAGAGTTCAGTTCGCGGAGCGGAGGTCATGCGAGGACCTTTCTGCTTGCGCTTCTGTTCTCTGCGCTCCTTTTTCTGCAACTGGCGTCTCTGTTCCGCAAGCATACGCTCCAACTCTCGATCAATCACCGACTCCTAGAACAAACAACAGCGCACAACAGAAACCTGTATGAATAACAGCATGTTATCACTGCACAAAGCCAATACGATACATTGTACATATTTAGATGCTATAGCTGCATTTTTTTCAATAATGCTGTAATACATACTCAAAACATGATGCTTAACTGGGCATTCACACAGATAATGACCAAAAAATGCTAATCAGAGACAATAAATACAAATATGAAAACTTTTCAGACAATCATCCTGCTAAAACATGTACACCACTTTATTATCTACTGTATTTAATGACAACACTTATCTTTACATTTATACTAAAAATCACAAAATATGGAACGTTTATACTGATTAACATTCCATCATGCAACCGTGCAAATATTATGCAAAAATAGCTGAGTTAAATGCTATAATTTTGCAAATTCCTGCAGTTAATTTGTGCCAAAAACTATGAAAATCAGCTGACACATCACACATAACTTTGAAGAGTCTTTTTTTGTAACACAGTGCAGTTGTTTTCGCACAAAATATCAACAGTCAGAAAAAAATGCTTTTTCCTGCCTTAATTAATCAAATAAAACCACTTTCACTGGCTCACGTACAAAGATGAGAATCAGCAATGATGTATGATTGAGACGAGTTTTACCAACTAAAGTGTGACAAAGTCACAGAGTCTTCTATGGGGTAACTGCGTCGATATATTATTATAGTAACCAAGCTTCCCCAATGCCCAGCTCTATCCTGCCCGTTACCCATAGCAACGGACAATGCTCGGTAGTTTTAAACCGTATTTTTGACAAAGAATGTGTTAGTATTAATAAAATAAGAAATAATGTGTTGATTTTCATTTACATGAAGTAAACTACAATACTATTCCTTCCGCCAAAACAAATCTACGAGCTCTAAATACGGTTTAAAACTACCGAGCACCATACGTTGCTATGGGTAACAGGCGGGGTAGAGATGGGCATTAGGGAAGCTCGGCCATTATAATAATCTATACCAAGGCATTAAACCCATAAAGGACTTTGTGACTTTGTCACAACAGAAATCTGCAAAAATTTCAAATCACTATCATGCATAATAATTTATTTGCACACCTTTTCACTAGTTAAGAAAAGTGACAACAGAAAACTAAGTATACCTGAACTTGTGTTTCTTTTTTATATGGATTAATGAAATCTGGATCTTTCTCAATGACGCCTAGCTCCTGTGCCATCTGCAGCATCCAATTACACAGACACTTAGCAGTAACTGCACTGTTAACCAACAGTTGTGGAGATATCAATTATGGAACCCTAATGATTTTAGTATCACGACCTGTGACATTACTGGTCACATGTTCACTGAATTCACAATAAGCACAGCCAGCAACAAGTAATCTGAGCAATGGTCATGTGATGCGCAGCAGCATCAGTGCTGCCACCTGGGGAACCTGCAAAAGAATAGTAATGCATATTGAAAGGGTATCCAAATTTGAGGTCTCCATATAAAGAACTTCTAAACCTAAAAAATCGAGCACATACAGTTAAAATCTACGCTTAATGCTAATAATCTTGTATGCATGCTGTTTTGTTGGTGTATATCCAATTATCCAGCCATTTCAGCACAATTCACTCTTGAAATGTGTGCTACAGCCTGAATTCATGAAAAAACAGTAAAAACCCCTAATTTGGAGATCAAAGTCGTTCAAAATCATTGATGTTGATACACCTCGAAAGCTCATCAGCAATGCTTGGTATGATAAGCAGCAAGTGTGTGCATATCTGCAACCATTTTCATGCTAGACGAGTCGACAGCAGCAAAATACCTGTGGGGAGTGGTGATAGTGACATTCCCCTCTTTGATACCCTACATTGAAAAGAATGTCCTCACCGATGGCATGAAATTTTGTCACAAGAAACTAGAGTCTTTGTGGCAGCCCACAGTGAAGATTTTGTAATTCTAGCTTGCACAGATTAGATAGAGCAGCAGGTGTGACAAACAGACAGATAAACAGGTGGGCAGATGCCTCTATGATAGCTAACATCCGCTTGGCAATACGTGCTGTTGCACATAAAAATTCGCACATTAATACTACAAGATATCAAAATATCAACAACAAACCAAATGCAACTTATCAAACAAGACATAACCAATGTTAAAATGTGCTTTAGTACTGGGTAACATAACAACATGCATGCGAGATAACAAACCATGCTAATTAGTTGCCGATCTTTGTCAACAAATATGTCAGTATCGTTTGTGAAATCAATGGCCCATTGTGTCAGCAGTTTCCAGTCCTCATTGCCATCCAGCAATTCATGTGCAACGTCAGGTAGTCGCAAAACAATGTCACCCAAAAACGCCGTGTTCTCCAGAATAGTTGATAATGCTGGAACAAAAATACGAATTAAAACAAAATGACCTAATTCAAAAAATAACAGATTCATTTTGACGATGACTAAATCAGTTATTGCCAAGATGTCAATATAGCACGAGATTCGGGTAATTTTTGCAAAATTCTAGAATTACGTGGAAAGTTCCAGTTTATCAGTAAACATGCAAAAAATGTGTAAAAAAACGACTTTTAGTAGCTGTCCAACAGAACAAAAGATATCACCCCTAAAACAAGTGGAAGTGCCAGTGTTAAAATTGGATCTCAAAGTCACGCATGAACCATATAATAATGACAACGATACAGCAACAGCATGCATCAAATCTCTCCCTTTACTATTAAGTTGTGTGGTCAAAAATCGAAATGTTGTACTACTGTTAAGGCAATCTTAATATCTGCTTTCTTAACTGCTAATGCTATGGGAATTTGACCTGCATAAAATGGCTGACCCATGTTTCCAAAGGACAGTTTAATAGAGTTTATTATATATGACAAATGAGCTTTTTCTAACATTAATGGCTTACGGGTACCGGGTACATGTGCCTATAGAAATGACTCTCAACTAGAAGTATGACAGCCAAATTGTTCCAATAATTCACAGAAAATCTGAGGTCCATGTCCATGAACCAGAAAATGCACAAAAATAAATGTAACTAAAAACATGCGGCATAGCCCAATGCGAGACCGCCCGGCGCCGTAAGTCCGATTGGGGGGGGG
>Ga0056128_1005036_pt1 | contig 16588 bp, 5 predicted proteins | sample WorMetLIZISLAND2_FD_71113 | JGI IMG/M metagenome (GOLD analysis project Ga0056128, IMG submission 71113) | Marine gutless worms symbiont microbial communities from Max Planck institute for Marine Microbiology, Germany - Olavius geniculatus... ... | reverse complement strand
AGGAGAAGGGAAAGGAGAAGGGGAAGGGAAGGTGGAAGGAAGATAGCTTAAGAAATGTTGGACGCACGGACGCACGCACGGACGCACGCACGCACGGACACAAAGGTGATTTTATACTCTGACCAATGCTATGCAATGCTATTTAAATCATTGCACTTGGCAGAAATATGGACTCTCTCCAGCGCTTTCTATACTGTGTCTAAAAATGTTTTATTATGTCATTTTCCATATCTTCGTCAAATAGTAACCGATATTCCAAATCTTCCTACTGGCACATACTGTGAACAATTAGCAATAAAGTGGTTGTTAAATATCCCACCACACTTTAACTGCGTTGCTACACTACAATGTAAAACACACATTTTTAAAAATCACTATATTTCACAAAGTAGTGTAGCGACATAGTTAATGTGTGGCACAATATTCAATAATCAGTTTATTGCTAATTGTCCACAAAATGTACCAGTGAGAGAATTTTGAAAATTGGTTAATATTTGGCGAAGATATAGACAATCACAAAGTGGGACGTTTTTTGGAACATAGTGTAGTTTTACTTTAAGTGCACTTCAGCATTTACATTTTTTGTTCATATTCAGTCATTACTTTCCTACTTCCAGTTCTCGTTTTCTTTAATAAAAAACATCACTGAGTATGAGGGATTATCCCAGGCGCAGTCATCGTTCGTACGGTCAGTATTAGCGGCTTGTTTGCTGCCGCTGCGTTGCGTGAACTAGCGACGAAATACTCGTCAAACGAGTATAAGACACGACACACGTCACCATGATATTGCTCAACCAGCGGCCACACCGACCGCGTCACAATAAATAAAGCCAAGCCATGAAATGCCGACAAGCTCAGTTTTTTAAAAAAAATATTCCTACTCTGCCGAGGCCGAAGGGAAAGTTTCACCGGGTTTGGTTTCTTCTGAAGTGCCGTTAATTCTGGGGAACTTGTGTCCGATCAACTTAGCTGCAACGAGTGTTCTGCTGGCATTGCGTTCGCCTCGTCTCCAATCCAATCCTGTGGGATCGACACGACCGTGTAGCTTGCACGAATCCTGTCCACCCGCAGCAGCTTACTGTTTAATTACTGTGGCTTAGAGACTGGAGGCGGTTCAACGTCTCGAACTCCTGCAGAAAGGCGACATTGAAATAAGGCAAGAAAGTAATAGGTCTATTTACTAGCGATAGAGTGCGTAAACGTTGTGAAGTAAACTTGTGACAAAAGTGAGTCAAAAGATACATTCGCACAGTGGCTACTCGCTCAATTTTCCGTAGCAGTACAGATCATCTGAGAACAGAAAACACCCTATCACGCTGGAGAGACGCTTACTTGGTGAGAAAAGAACTGAATCTATAAAGTTTTTACGCGCGAAGGCAGCTACTGCTTCAGCGCGTCTTAGCCATCGCAATTCTGTCTGTCCGTCTGTCTGTCACACTGGTGGATCAGTCAAAAACGGTGCAAGATACGATCACCAAATCTTTACCGTCGGCTGCCTGAAAGAATCTAATTTCAGGAACCGTAAGGCTTTTCCATAAACTCGAAGGGGGTCACCCCGAACGAGGGCGCTAAATGAAAGGGGGATGGGCAAAATTTGCGATTTTTGGCCAATATGTCGCTGTATCTCAGTAACGGTGTGAGATAGGGTCTAGGTTACTATTAACCACTAATAGGAAATCGTATACTGGCTTTAGATTGGCGCCGAATTCAATAACCTTGAAGGACCTTGAACGCCAAAATAGAGGGTTTTATGAATTTTTTTGGCGATTTTGGGCTGCGACACAAGTCTATATCATTCACAAGGTGGCGCCACGGAACTATCGTTATGAGATCCAGATAGAGAATTTGGTATTTGTGTATCAACTTAGCGTGAACACCTCAATTTTCAGCTAAACTACTGAACCGGAACTGCTATAGGGTTTCGCGCGTCTCGTGAGCATTAGCTCAAATCTCTTGTTACTAAAGTTCGCTGTTAGCTTTTTGAATTTCGAACTCTAGTCTTTGGAGCCCCTAGCTAATTGTTGGACCAAGGGTTTCTTGCTACCAGGGCTAAAAAACTAAGTTTTTTAAAAAAAATTTCAGATTTTTAGGTTTGAAGAATTTTTTTCGCAAAAGTTTAAAAACGGTTTTAGTGTAGGCCTACAAAAAGTCGGGGCACAAATTTTAAGACGCATAAAAACATCCTATTAAACTGTTTTGAAGTTTTTTTAAAATAAAAAGTATAGCTTAAGTTTTTCAAACCAATTTTCCAGCCTTGCTCACTGCGCCAGTGACTGTTTAATTACGAACCGATCGTGAACGGTTGATCACGGTCCACGGCCACGGTTCAGCAGCCAACGAGCAACTACAGTCTCTGTGTCTCATTCCGCTATGTCTTTTACTGGCACCGCAGCGCAAAACTCTACAAGCTTTCATAGTGGTCGAAAACAGGAAACGATTGTGTGATTATGGGACGATTCGTGCAGTCCATTTAATGGCTGTATTAACTGTATTAAGACGATTCGTGCACTGGGCGCGTAACGTTGAAATTAACCTTTGATGGTAACGTTGTTGACGAGAACCAAGTCACATAGCCCACAATGAAAACATATTTTCAGCTTTTGCCTATTTCGCCGAAATTTGCACAAGCTAGGCAACATTGGATAGAAATAGTGCACGAATCTTGTATAATACAGTGTGAAAAAGCTGCACAAAATGTTTCAATAACCGGGCGTTCTTCGAGCAAACAGAACTACAGCCGATGCCTGTCAATGTCGCTGCGTGGTAATTCATCGTCGACAGGGTTTGACGTGTTGCCATGGGCTCTAGCTACATCATCCGCACCTGCTTAGCTACAGATTAGTTACGCAAGCGCGCCGTACACGAAGCTCACAGTCCACTAATTCGATTTGACATCAATTAAGTAAATAAGTAAGTAAGACTTAAAAGAGCCTTGTGCGGCTCTGATTTGTACGCGACGTATGGCGGTTTACAAATGTGTTTTGATTGATCGAATAATTGAAAAGAGGCAATAGCTTATAACAATAAGTTCAGTTGCAAATTGCAATGCGCTGCGATCTCAACATCCGAAAAAAATGTCTTTGGCAACCGCTTAAACTGTTCAAAGCTAATGTCGGTTTGTCTTAGTTCTACAGCATCTCGACATGTCGAGATTTGACGAATGGTTTGTAGGCTTTTGATCTGTTTGGGATTTTTTGCTGCTTGTTGCACAACCAACTAACAAACAAATCAAAGCGAGTGAAGTTTGGTGTTTGACGAACAGTCGAAAACGTTGCAGTCCACATTCGGCCAAAAAACGTATCTGAGCCGTTCACACATTAACAGAATTTACCTGTAGTGGCTGATAACAATAACATGCACTAAATATATGTTTTTCTACAAATTTAACTGACTATTTGCGGCAAATTGTACAAAAAAAAGAAAAACAGACTGTTTGAACGAAAGACCACTTCACCAATAGCTTTTTAATCCAATTGTTTTATCTATATAGCTTCACGATCTCCGTAAATGTTACTAAATTCCAACTAAGCTTTTTAAAATTGTATTCAAACCATACAACAAAGCAGCAAAAAATTCCTAGTTAAGTTTCGACTCTGTGACAACATCTTTTGTAATATTGTAATTCTTATTGAATACCGTTTGCTGAATTTGCCCATTACAATTTTAGCAATGCAGGAGTCTATGTCTGTGAAATTTGCATCTGAGCTCCAGCTACTTAAGCAAATCTGATTATGAACTGACCAACTGATGCCTAAGTCCGAACTAATAACAACGCAGTTAATTTTTCCTCACTTAATTAACTGAGCAACGCCGCTGCCGGTTTTTAGCACGAGATGCCCACAATAATTATGTGCATGAAACTGCGATCTAATGCTGTGCTACGTTGTCCGTCCCTCCGTTACTCCGTCTGTCCATGACATCGATCATTTTTGTTATATGGACCGGGTTACTTCAAATCAGTGCATGCAGTCTTCGTTTTATGGAGCCCAAACAACGACATTTTGTAAGAAAAGCGTTTCCAAATTTGATTTGGATTTGAATGATTCGGCCCAAGGGTGCGATGGCAATTCGCAGCAAAATAAATAAAACCTGCAGACTGTAGTAAGTTTTTATCTCTAAAACGTAGCGATATGTGAGCAACGTTGTTACATGTGATAGAAAGTTGCATGCATGCTTGTGATTGGAACCGAATCAACGACCTTAAATGACCTTAAACGGCTATTGCGCACTATCTGCCTTTCCGTCTGTTCGTATGTCTGTTTGTGGTCACTTCTAATGGAAAAGTTTTCGTACGATTTTGATACAATATTTTTTCCTTAGTTTACTTCAATTTATGCTGCATTTGCCGAGACGTTTGTTGAAAACAGTACATATCTTTTTCCTTAGCTAGCACGCATAATCCAATCGCAAATATCCAATTTGAACGAATCCTGTATGAACGACAATAACGATATTTTGCCAATACCGTTAGAACGAACAAAAACGGCTTTCGATCTTATAAGATTCCATATTTCCATACTTGTAGTGATGGGCAGACACTCGATTCACCGTTTTAAGTTCAATCATCAGAAAGTTCTCAAAGACAACATTTCAGTCATTTTTTTATTCACTAATGCGCAAATATTTCCAAGACGATTTTTGCTAGTTTGCATAGGCCTACGTGATTATCGAGTATCGGTAAAATACAAATTGGCTAATAATATTTAAACAACGAATTTAGTCAAAAATTGTTAAAAACGGATATATGCGAGAAAAAATTTAATCGTACATAAACGTTATATGTGAACAGTTCGCCAAATGCGCTTAGCACATGTTTTTTCTTTTATTTAAATGTATAGTATATTATATATTTCTTGTGTACTGTCTATCGGCGTTGGTGAAGATCTTCAAACGTTGATCACAACACTGCATGTACACTACATAATAAGCCCACGCATCACGTGGGAACGATGATATCAAGGACTACGCAATGTTGATGCCGTTGCTACTGCTGCTGCTGCTGCAGCTGCAAGTGCCACATCTGTAGCGCTACACACAATAGGCCTAGGTAGGAAGAGTCACTCTTAAGAGCGGTGCGTGCAGCACGTTAACAATGCGCGACAACAGCAACAGCTGCAGCAACATTTTGCTCATTAGTGTGTAGGACGGCGGCGCTTGCACGATGACATGAATACTACTCACTACAACTCGCGTACAGTCGCGTCGAACAGCAGCGTACAGCAGCGGCGACGAACGGTCGACTCGCGCGCCGTCAAATAATACGAGCGTCGTAGTAGTATTAATAGTAGCTAGTGATAATCACATTTCGATAGCATCGGTTGGTCAGGGGTCGTGAGTCGTGATTTCAGAGGCGCTGACGACAGGTGATGTAGTTTAAGTTGTGCGCCACAGAGAAAAAAGAAATGGTTTTCAGCCTGGATTTAAATGACACCAATAATACGAATACTGATATGTACATTTCTGTGGCTCCAATTAGGTAGATCGTGACTCAAGGCGCAGAATTGACGGCAAGATTATTGCAGCTTTGCGTGAATGCCAGAGAAAAAAACCCAGAAATGTTCCTACCACCGAGTTGCTGCTGTCAGTAACGTTTCTTGGCAGCTGCTGGCAGCGCCACCTGCCTGATCTTAGCGGCAATCAGAAAGCATCAGACAGTGAGAAATTTCTCCTGTTTACCGTCACAAGTCGACAACACGATGAAGAAGGAAACCGTATCTGTCTTCAAACCGCCGTCGTTACACGGTCTGATTCGGCGACACGCAGCATCTCCGAGCAGCTACGGTTGCTGCTGCTGTCAGTCTTTGCCCTTGCTTTTTCTTTGGTTGTCTGCAATCCTCGTCGTCTGCTCGGCTTTTCCTAAACGATTACCGATCGGTAAGCACACTCTTGTATAGGCTATGTGACTTTATTTCGTGACTTACTCAGTCATCCTATCTCTCGCTATGGTGTCTGAAGTGTTTTAAGTGTTCATAATCTTACAAACATGACGACTGATGGCATCTCCCATTTGTGTATCACAAGTGCATCCAGGCAGAACATACCGTCGATCACGCCCATGAAATAAGTACGTTTCAACACGGTCTATGCAAATGCATTATGCTTCGTTACACTCGCATAATGCACTGTAGCCCGTGTTGATACCTATAGGCCTACGTAATCTGTAACATGATTTTGAAGACGTTAATGGTTTGACATATAATACGCTTATCAGCAGCGTAGTAGATTAACACTGCTTCATTCGAATTTTTGACAATTTAATAACTGGATAACCGTCTCGTGTAAGCCTATGTGTGCGGCGCTGAAAATGGAGGATGAAAATTGTGGTAAACAGGCCTAGTCTTGCAAAATCGTGTACACTTTATTTTATTTTAAAACATTTAGGCCCATATCTAACCGCGGTCTTCCTTCTATGAATGTTATTAAAGGGTTTCATAAAGTTGCAGAAAAATGACTTTGAATTTACGCACCGACTCATTGTGAAAGCTGTGTGACTGATTAACGCGATTTTTTACTCCTCGCGCGCTACGTTCCTAATGTAGCACAGAGGAGTATATGAGATCAGTGTAATATTGAGGACCGACCGACTGACGATCGACTGACCGTCCTCTTTTCCTGGGAGAGCCTTCATAGAAAAACTTCAAACGGCCATATCTCCAAATTATTTACTGTTTTCAGATTACCTCAGAGCGGGTAAAGTAAGTTGGTGCAAGGAAAAAATTATGTGTGATGTAACAATGTCTGCTGCAGCCAATTTTGTTTTTGAATAAGAACGGTTAGTTGCCATGGCAACAGGGGTCGTCATGGCACAAATTTAAATGACACTATCGGATAGCCCGGGCCCGAAAATAGGGGGTAGGTGCAAACAGCGCGCAATTATCTTTCACGGGGGCCGAGTTATAGTCAATTTTGTCCCAGAATTCGTTGCCATGGCAACAGGGTCATTAGGGGGTACATTGAAATGACACCGTTAGATTGCCCGACCCCAAAAATATGGGGGTAAGTGCAAACAGCGCGCAATTATCTTTGTCGTGAGCCGAGTTATACTGCTTTGAAATCTCCATTGGCTGTGATGCAAAATTTTGCAACTTTTGAATGGTTGCTATGGTAACAGGGGTAGTTAGGGGGTACATTTAAATGACACCATCGGATAGCACGGACCCGAGATTAGGGGGTAGGTGCAAACAGCGTGCAATTATCTTTTACGGGGACCGAGTTATACCGCTTTGAAGTTTCCATAGGCCGTAATGCAAATTTTTAAAAATTGGGACATAAAAAGGGGTCAATTTTAAAAATTTTAATTGAAACCATATAAGGAATGTGTCCGGCCTCAGGACGCTTCGTTTGAGCTATTAGCGGCGTTTGTCGATTCAACGTGCGGACTTGTAGCCGTGCGCAAGAAAAACAATAAACGCCTAACAGCGAATTTCGCGCATGCGCAGCCACGCCCCTTTGAACCAATTGTAACAAAATTTTGCGTGTAGGGTCGGGTGGGTGATATAATCACTGATGCCAAGTTTTATGGAAATCGGTTAAGGGCTTTCGGAGTTACAGCCCCCCCCCCCAAACGCCATTTCCTATACTTAACGTTCATCGCCCTTAAAACGGTGTCAGCACTACCGTGCTGCACTGTGATAGTTTGCTATTGATGCAGCTATTCAGCAAATCTGTCACCACCGGTTGCGACAAGCCAGTTTGTAGTTTGTACTCGCAGCACACTATGACGTCAGCATTACGTCACGACTAGCAAAGAATATTTAGATATCAGTCATATTTTGTCCAAATATTTCGAATTAATATTTCTTCCGCTACATCTGGTAAAAATTTCGTATAAATTGATCATCATTTGACTGAATTATGAAAGAAAGAAAATGCCTTTTTATGAAACACCGCGTAGTTTTTGACGAACTGACCAATGGGCAAGCAGTAATGCATTATAATAGGCATCATTTAAAGGCGTCGGTAGTCTACGTGACTACGCTTACGTACGCGTCAACCAATGACTAACTGATGCGTTCTGCTTGCCCATTGCTCAGTTCGTCAAAAACTAAACCTTGTCAGTACCAGAATTTTATTGTATTCCGTAGCACATGCGCGAACCCCATAAAGGATAGTACAGCTGACAACATTCAAGACTGCACCTGTTGCATACTGGTCCGTCGTAGGAGGTTAATGCTATGCTGCGTCATCGCGTCATTGGCGAACATTTCGCGCCACTGTAAACCACGTGATACGGTCTCGGCCAATCACAGCTCGTTGGGTTGCGTGGAGCAATAATCCTCAAATCGCACACGACTCGTGCTGGCTACCGTGTGCGTCCGACTATTTACAACGCGCTTGACGACGCGCCGTTTGCGTAATAGCCGCCATAACTGTTGGCCTCTGGGACGGTGTACGTTCGCCTCGGGTATACACCGCGGACTCATCCAGCGTTGATAAGTTACGATCAATGGTAGTTACCCGAGTGACTGACTGCAGTATACTGACAGAACATCAAACGAAAATACTACTAGTAGGCTTTGGTTGGCCTGATTTAAGTCCCACTTTACTTACTTTTTATGCATGGCGAGACGCGCTTCTTGACATGGGGGTCTAGCCTACTACTGATGCTGCACTATCAATCTCGGTCTTAGGCGACATCTCAACTCTCAAGAAGACTTCTGTGTGCTGGGTAACTGCGAAATAACCAAGATCCATATACTGTCGAATTCATTATTTTATCGGCGTGACTGACACAGTCCAGAGCAGGGGTGTCTACTCCGTGGACAGGTGGTAGCAAAAAGCTTTTACAGAGAAAGTTGGGGTGTAAAATAGCAAATTACGGAAACTTAATAGATCATATTGCAGGTTTTACTTGGCCGTTTGTCCCTTTATCTGCCCGTTTCGTAAGGAGTCATAATTTGATAACAAAAACGCAGACAAAAACTGTGAACGTTTCGCAAGGCACGAGTAACCGGCGCTCTGATTTTCAGCTCACAAAGTCGAAATTAAGACTTAGTGTTAAGATTAGAGTTGCGCAGCTTTTTGCCGATATTCGCATAATATGTCGGTACTAAACCGGTCAACATTTTTAAAAAGTTTAACTCGCGGTGTTGGCCCCGTTTTGGTACGATTTAATCAAACACATGGTTTCGACTAATCGCTGATCGAGTTTGCGAACTCTGTGTGTCTGAATATGGCATGAGAGTTTAGTGGTTTTTAATATCGTAAGCTAGCAATAACCATAAAGAAACTAGAAGGCGCTCGTAAGAGTGCATATCTCCGCCAAGCGAAGTGTACACAGACAGACATACACATGGACAAAAGCAATCTCATTATCTCCTCCAATTCACTTCGTTCCATTGGCGGAGATAATTATTATATCGAGTTACTCCAAAGCAGTCTGCGGCTTCTGGGGTTACGTGCATTCCATGTGGTAAAGATTGCTGGGGTCACGTGTTGCTATGTCTTTGGGTTCTATTGCTGCCGGCACGCTGCTCAGGGTTTTAACCCCATAGGGGCCTAGACACCGCTGCGTAGTCCCTAACGTCGAAACCTTCCACGTCAAACAGTCGAGTGCAGTGGTTAAAGTATGGGTGGAGGCGCGGGAAAACGCAGTTCCCCCACCTCTAGTGTTTAGTCAAAAGCATTCCCAAACTTTTAAGTTCCCAAAAGACGCAGCAAGGGGCCAAAAACCACCAACGGGGGCCCGAAGCCAAACTGGCTTTCCCCACCTGTGTATTTATACCTTAACCACTGGTCGAGTGCATGATGGGACAGTTGATACCCTTATTCCCAACCACGGCTGAACCTCGTGGAGTCAAAATACATCTCGAACAACGCTAAAATGATGCTTTTATCGCTTAAACACTGCCGCTCCCCTGAAGTCTTAAAAATTGCCCGTTCTCTTGAGAAATGTTAAGGCTTTGAGCCTATATAGTCCCGAATAAACTTGGACGCCCCTAGTGCCGCTGCATATCCGCCAGGTGGAGCTAGTGATTCAGAGAGACGCCAAAACCTACCATATCGCCATTTGTAGTACTATCACTGCCAACAACACCTCTCTCGTTATAAATAATTAACAGTCTTCGTGGCGTCATGCATTCCGACGCATCGAAGAAAAGTCCCGCGATTTTCTCAACGGCGCCATTTTGTATTCAGATCACGTGATAGTGAGAGGCGGGGCCAGGCGTGGGGAGCTGTGACAAGATGAAAGACATGAGAGGCCGGGCGCGGCCGGCCATTACGTTAACGACGACGGATAAAAAGGAAACGAATAATGACGTCACGCAGTTCGAGATCTCGCGGCAAGTCTCGCGTCGTCTCGTGGACTGGTCGCACTTCCGGTTCGCCGGCGCGAACTGCTGAACAGTCGCCTTGCCTGAGCCACACGCCACCATCGTGTTAGTTCGCGCGAATGACATTGACGACTCTTGATTTTTGACGCTGCCTGCTACAATGTACGCGCTCGCCGTGTGGCCTTGTGATGGCAATGGCATGCAAAATTCGGTGCGAGGAAGGGCACAAATAAAACTCTCAAGAGAAAATATTGTGCGCGTGAAACACAAAAACTATTTACAACACAAAAACAGCAATAAACAATTTTGGAAAATTGACTTATCAGCTACAACGAAAACAAGAAAGATTTCGCTAGGTTCAGCTGACCGTACCATCTATGTCCAAAACTAGCAAATGCGAACTAAGTTTCTTACTTATTTACCTAACTTCGTATCTAATGCAAACTGCCGGCAAGCAACACCCACAGCCGCATGTACGCTTTCAGTCCCAGAATACGCTATACTGTTTATTGGATAAGCAATCTTTACCACATGGAATGGAATGTCAAAGTTTGCTTGGCTGTGAAGTCTGAAGTAACCTCAAAAATATAAAGTCGAGAGGACAAGGGTCCCAGTGCCCCATAGCTGGCGACGCCTGCCGTTATATTCTCGTAGTCTCTCCAGATACTTTTAGCATCTCTACGGAAGCACCGTACGCACAAGGCTTATGCAAACATAGGTGTTAAAAGAACCACAAACCAATTTTCACATGTGCGGTCTCTGCTCGCCAGCATTTTTAGCGGAGAAATGAACTACAACAGTCCGTATAAAAAATAAACCCCGCAATATATAGCATCAATTCTATAGCCGTTGCCTATCACAGGAATGCGATATTTCGTCTAATTACATTGCATCTATTAATATTCAAAAGCTGACATTAATATTCCGCAACGTGGCGCAGTGTTTGAGTTGCCGGGAGGTTGGGAAAGTTAAACTCCCAATTGTTTTCTCAACCCCCTTAACAGACTGTTTAATTACGTAATGGGGGGTGAGGGCCAGCTGTAAAAAAAACTTACCAGTTTACAACTGTGTGTAAAGACGATGTGATGATGTCAGTCCTCTAAAACAGCAAAAATTATTTGGGTAATTTTAGATGGGGCTATGTATATGGCGTCCTTACAAGCTGACTTTAGTTGGTTAACACTAACATAGTCTAAAGCCTTCTTCATTTGATGTTATTTGTCGTACTACTGCTGCTGTTCCTATTACGCTGCTGCTCGTTATAGGCCTACCAGAAAATCAAGGTTGGCTGTGGTAGACTTCGACTGACGTCATCTAATTGCGAAACCCTCAACCCGCACCTCCGTCAGATGCAATGATCTTGGTGATATTTGTTGTACAAGCCAAGGTATAGCCCATTTTGTTTTAAATTTTGTGCCATGGCAACAAGGGTCGGTCGGGGTAAAATTCAGTTAGCAGCATTTGATGGTCCATCCTCAAAAAACCCCAATAGGCGCAAAATCTCGCCAAAATCTTTTACACAAGCCGAGTTATAGCCAATTTTGTCCCAAATTTCGTTGCCGTGGGAACGGGGGTCGGTCGAAGGAAAATGCGATTGGCAGCATTCGATGGCCCATCCTCGAAAACCCTTTTATAGACGCAAAAATCTCGCAAAAATCTTTTACGCAAACCGAGTTATAGTTAATTGTGTCCCAAATTTCGTTGCCATGGCCACGGGGGTCAACCGGGGATAAATATAAATGTCACCGTTAATTAGGCCGACCCCGAAAATTATATCCTAGAACCAAAAATTACGACTCTATCTTGCACACAACGGAAGTTATGACAGTTTAAAGAATTTTTAAATTTCTCCCTTACGCGCGCGCCATTGTAATTTTTTCGAATTTTTTGAATAAATAAGTTACAAATTAAATTTTTATTTTGTAACATTAAAAGGCACTTTCTTGCGCAGAACCGCGTCATTTGACGTACTAAACGTAAAAATCGGTCTAACGGACTCGTTTGTAGGCGAGTTTAAAACCAAAAAGATGTAGTAAATTTCGAACAGGAGGGGTGCATATTTCACCTATATGGGGAGCAAAAACCCCTGGGCGGATTGAGCCCATGTTTTTGGTGGTAGGGGTCCACATCCTAATCACACCGTTCAAATTTGGTGACGATCGGTTCAGGGGTTTTTGGTTGGCTGAGGGTCAAAGTTTGCCTTTTCCCATAGACTTTGAAGGTCGTCCTTACAACACTCACACTATCGTGTGAGGTGTGATACATACGATTTACATTACAATTTTAATCGGTCTACGACCGTCGAAAAGTTCAACCCCCAGCAAATTTTTCACGATTCAAACACTATCGTGGCGTAGGGATAAGTTTGGGATGGAGAGGCTTCTATAGCCATCACGTCGTTGCAAATTTAGGTTAGGCTTACTGCTGATTTTATGCGCATATCTTGATACGTAGATCGGTCTTTTGGTAACATTTCATCAGAACGCAAACTCATCAGAACGAATCCCATTAGAACGACACGTCTATTCGTCCCAACATAACGAATGTCTCTTTCGTTCTGACGCTCTTCGTTCGGATGGGCCCCCGCCTAAGTCGATCAAAGCGGTCTGTTCGTGATGCATCGATCGTTTAGAAAAAAGACGTCTTCTTCTTCGGACGGCCTGTCTATACGCTTGTAGTATATACTACAGCTTAGATAAACATGAACAATGCGGACGACGAGCGATAAAAAGGTACCGTATAGGCACCTCATCCGATTGTCGCTTGGCGCATATTCATTGCCCGAGAGACTCGTTCAGATGAAGCTGTAAATCCCTGCAGAGACCGCCGTCCGTCCAAGACACGAGTCTAAGAGCTAATACACGATTACTATCAGTGGCCAGCGGACAATTGCATGCGTCGCCTGTATCAGCGCTCGCGCCACAATCGCAGATTTATCGTCTGCTAGCGGCGCTCAGTCGTAAATAAGGTGACCCGGTGCTTTGTGTACGACCGTAAGGCGCTTAGGAGAAAGTTAAGATCACTCGCTCTTTAATTGCTGTCGTCACGTACGTAGCGCGTTTGGTTTCGTTCGACAAAAGGGCGCCGATGTTCCACAATTTTTTTAAATGACCTTGGATATTCATTCAAGGTCAGGAAGACTCTGTATGAATTACTGCTACCGGCGTTTACAGCAAGCCATATGCTACAAAACAGTGAGCATATCGACGAACGGTTGGTTACACCGAATTACACAAAGCTCTAAATTTGCTGACGTGCATTAAAAGCTTAACGAATGGTAGATTATTGGCCGGATTTCATGTATGGTGCAGCTTTAAAACGAAGTCTCAGTTTATACCAAGTAAAAAAAACTCTCACACGTTTCATCACGGTTTACAGTGCATTACGCGACTGTAAAGCTCGATGAGACATAATAAACTCTGACTGTGTTGAGACGTACTTCTTTCATGGCCGTGATTGACGGTGTGTTCTGCCTAAAGGTGCGTGTTATAAACAGATGCGACACGCGTTTCAACCGTCACGCTTCAGTGGAGTGAAATTAAGAGTGGCTATAACACTCCAGACACTGTGGTGAGACTGCGGAGGACGACATACGACGGCAATGAAAATAAGAAATAACACAGTTTGTCGTGATTTATCACTGTCGCACCGCATAATTCTTACACATACGATGAAAGCCGCTAGCGTGGAATAAGTTTGCACCGAGCAATGAAGACTACTCCGTGGCAACGACGCTTTATTGCGCCAAGAATTCTATTTGTCTCACCCAGTCTTGTCACTCTCCGTTCAGCGCCGTGCACGTTCATCTGCAGTAGATCACTTGTGACGGGCTAATGACTGACTGCCCGCCGGGCGCCAATTCGTGGCGAAAATTGCGGCGTATCGAACCGTACGTCGTACGTACGTACGGGCGTTGTTTAGGATTAGACTTGCGCGCTATAGGCATTCTGCACGGCGACTGTCTTTGATGAAATTAGGCGCCATTGTTCATGCAGGGCGGCTTCTCCGGCTGTCGTCTGGCTGACTCGATTAATGCTGGGGCTCGATGTTGATTAACAGCTGATGCTTCTGATCGCGCGTGGCGAGCTGTAGGATATAACATCGTGTGACGATGAATAACGATTCGACTCGATAACAGACACGAAGCTGCTGTGCTTTGCTGAAAAAAAGATAGCGTTTTCGTTGTTTCACAGTTGCTGTCTTTTGCCATTATTTCATGCATTCACTTCGTCTTCCTATGTGTCACCTCGGTGGCTAAAATGTTATAACCGCTCATAATCTTTCTCCGGTCAAGCGTAACGATTGAAATGCGTTTCGCGTCTGTTTATAAAACACACATATGTCCCAGGCTGAACACGCCGTCGATCACAGTCACAAAATGAGCACGTTTCGTCACGGTTTCGTTAGTTGTTACACTCGCATAATACATTGCAGACCGTGACGGAATGTAAGCTGTACTAATTGCCGAAACCTACGCTGATTAAAACGCGACAGATTTATGTCATACAAAGCGGATAAGAAAATGTTACAGTCAGTTGCCAACGTATGTCAGGCACGAGAGCAGTGCACGTTGCCACTGTCCTTTGCTGCTGCCGCTGCAGAGAAGTTAGAATTAACCCACGCGAATATTTGCATAACAACGTTACCTTTAGGCCTGCATTGCCGCAAACCAGAAACTTTTTCTGCGTTTTGCTAATACTGGTGTCACGTTTATTAATTTTCGCACTTATCTTTGTTTTCAAGCAGTTGTACCCGAAAGGCGTACTGTAACGCAACTCAAACGATGCAAACAACGAAGAAATAAAAACCGTGTAGTGAAAGCGGATAATAGAGTAATTATCGCTAGAGTTGATTATTTTTTTCTTACGCATTAGACACTCTGTAAACGTTCTTTATTGCCGAGAACATTTTTTTTATGTGGTTCATTTGTCATGTGTGGGCAGATACATTTCCTACGCTGGTGTAGACAGTAGAGATAGCGACTGGACTTTACTGCGTGCACTGGAAGACGACTAAACGGCATAGGCTTAAAGGGTCAAAAGTGAAACGTCAAAGGTCATGACATGAATGACCTTGTGATGACTGGATGCGCTGTTGTGTTGACAGTGGCATTATATTTAAAAAGGATACAATCGATTCTCGAATGTGGATTTTGGATAGGCCTATACAGTATACAGTGACAATAAGCAGCAAAATAAAAAAATAATCTGTCAAAAAAAACAAGAAATTTGAACTAATGCTCACCAGAAGCGCGAAAGCCTATAGCAGTTCCGGTTCAATAGTTTAGCTAAAAATTGGGGTGTTCACGCTAAGTTAATATACAAATACCAAATTCTCTATCTGGATCGCATAACGATAGTTCCGTGGCGCCAGCTTGTGAATGATATAGGCTTGTGTCGCAGCCCAAAATCGCCAAAAATCTATAAAACCCTTATTTTGGTGTTCAGGGTCATCCAAGGTCATTGAATTCGGCACCAATCGAAAGCCAGTGTACGACTTCTTATTAGTGATTAATATTAACCTAGGCCCTATCTCGCACCGTTACTTAGATACAGCGACTTATTGGCCAGAAATCGCAAATTTTGTCCACCCCTCTCATTTAGCGCCATCGTTCGGGGTGACCCTCTTTGAATTTATGGAAAACCTTTACGGTTTCTGAAACTAAGGTCTTCCAAGCAGCCGACGGTAAAGATTTGGTGATTCTAGCTTGCACCGCTTTTGACTGATCTATCCGTGTGACAGACGGACGGACAGACGGACAGACAGAATTGCGATGGCTAAGACGCACTGAAAACAGTAGCTGCTTTCGCGCGTAAAAACCAGTAACGTGTATTTTATTCGTTCACAATCAGCTTATTAACTAAGAGTGAGTAGATTACATTTTGTGGTTTTCTTCATCGCACCAAAAATGAACACGTAATTGATAAACTGATTTGCGAACCTAACACGTGAACGATATATTTAGCTTTAATACATTTAAGATAACACAGATCTGACTTTATTCTTTTTTTATTTATTTTTATTTTAATATGTAATAAACACTCGCGACAAACGCGCGAGAACAATAACATAGAAAAAAAACAGTAAAAGAAAACTACAAACATTATTAAGGTAGACAAAATAAACACAGAAAATACATGCTAAACATAGAAAAACAGTGAAAAAACTGGAAACAAAACAAAAGAAATACAGGAAAAAACACGATAAACAGACTACAGATAAACAAACTAATAACAGTTGCTAAATAAATTTCTATTGATAAATGTCCGTTTGTGCAATTCAGATGTTACATGATCTATTAATAAACCATGACC
>Ga0056128_1005034_pt1 | contig 16590 bp, 8 predicted proteins | sample WorMetLIZISLAND2_FD_71113 | JGI IMG/M metagenome (GOLD analysis project Ga0056128, IMG submission 71113) | Marine gutless worms symbiont microbial communities from Max Planck institute for Marine Microbiology, Germany - Olavius geniculatus... ... | reverse complement strand
CAACTACAGCTAATAAGGTGTGCAGATATCAGGACGTCTTGCCGGTTTTGATGTCTGCAAAAATTATGACATGTGGAGATGATGATGAGTCATCATGTACACACACACACACACACACACTCAGAACGACGGACAAAACGACCAATCTCTTAATCTCTTCCAATGTTCACTACGTTCACCTTGGCGGAGATAAAATGATTTGTCGTACGTGTGGCGGATCGTGCCGCATTCGTGCACTTCGGCCGGCTCAGGCGCGTCGGGTGGCTTCAGCACCGACTGCAAACTAGCTCTAACCATCGTCAAGCTTCGTTTACTGTCGGGCAGCCGCTTACATGTAGGCAACTAGCGCCGAAATCTCTGCTTTCTGAAAACACGTATAGATTTAAGTATTATCAATCGAATCCGGATTTTCTTGGTGCAGATTTGTTGCCTGTGTACTTTTATAAAGTAAGTTTCAGTACAAAAAAAACAAAAACTGAGAATTTTATTAAAATATATGTTAATACTGATGAATATGCATCCGTACTTGAACAAAACACGTTTTGTTCATACGCAGGTTGCTATGGACGCCGTTGTCAATCCGCCACAACCGAACGAGACGTCGTATGAATTGCACGAAAAGGTAAATTATTTCTAACATTACTCATTTTTTTAAAACCCGCGATTAATTATTGTCGTTTCCACGTAGACATTTTAGCATTCATTAGAAAACGTTGATTACATAAAACGCGCTTTTATAACAAAAATTACAGCATGTTCTTTTTCTTCTTTTGGGGTATATCACCTAAATTGCCCCTGACCGTGTAAGAGATCTGATGCTCGGTCTATACTGTGTTGACATTTTAGGTGCTATTAAAAACTTCACTGTTTGTTCATTACTAGGCCTAACTCTTTTACTAACTCCTAATTTTTAATGAAGTACGCTACACCTGCAAGTTTTTAGGCCTAATAAATATACAGCTGATTTATTTAGTTAGACAAAACAGTGCATTAGAAACTTTGTATTGCTTTTTGTGCTTGTGCTCTATATTTATTACCTCCGCCAAGGAGGTTATGTTTTGCCAGACTTTGTTTGTTTGTCTGTCTGTCTGTCTGTGTGTCAGCAAGATAACTCAAAAAGTTATGGACGGATCTTTTTGAAATTTTGAGGATATGTCGGGAATGGCAAAAACTACCAGTGGTTCAATTTTGGGGGTGATCCGGAAGGAATCCTGGATTCTGGATCACTTTGAAATTTTCGTTAACATTGCTTTCAATGGTCATCTATGTTTTACGTTTTTTAACGCTTTCAATGGGGCATAAGGGAAATCGCTGCCAAACCGAATATGGTGTTGCCACCTGGCGAACAACATGGCCTTGGCGGAAGTCTGCGGGCTCTGACTGCTTTCTAGTTCATTATGTATTGTATTGTATTGCATTGCGGTTAGAAGTGAATGGCCGGGCCGTATATCTGTGTAGGAGAAGAATCGCGTGTTGGGTGACTTGGCATTGAAAGCGTCTATGACAACTGAACGGTTGAATGACATTGAGGGTGTTCAGTGCAACGAACTGATGGGTGCTATGTACGCTTTCCCTCGCATCTTTCTACCTGCCCGAGCGGTCGCCGACGCCAAGGTATATGCGACGTCTGCATATTGTAAGTCGGATGTTGTTTTCTTTGCCAGCATGCAGAACTTGTGATGATTGCGATTGGCGAAAGGCAGAATTCCGCTTCTGTCTACTGTGCAGTTGATGTTCTGTCTGAAATTTTTTGCGGATTTGTTTGAGGACTTAAGAAAATAATGCAGGTGTAATGCAAGGAAATGTAATTAACTGTGTTTGTCTTTTGGGGTTTTGTGCGTGCGTGTGTGTGTGTGTGTGTGTGTCACTCTGTCGCATTACTATAATAAGTTGGAATTTTTTGTAGAACTAATACATAAGTTAAACAAAAAATTCAATTTTATTACAGGCTTACACAGAGCTAAATTTTAGTTTTAAATATTAAAGTTAATAAAAGAAATTCAGAAACTTCAAATTCTTCGACCGTGTTTCGTATTTTGATGCAATACTACGGAGAAGTAACTTTTAGCTATGTGTTAACATTTTCTGTCCACCCATGTCATTTGTTGTTCGTTTATATAACTAGAAATACGTTATGTGGAACGAGGTATCTGTCCCATTTCCACGCTATATAGCTCAGCAGCTGCGTTTCAGCGTTTGACGCTCTTGTGAGCCTGCAGCCAATTTTGTCTTTGAATAAAACGGTTGGTTGCCATGACAACAAGAGTCCTCAGGGGAGAAATTTACATGACACCATTGCATAGCCCGGGCCAGAAAATAGGGGGTAGGTGAAAACAGCGTGCAATTATCTTTTGCGGGAGCAGAGTTATAGTCAATTTTGTCCAAAAAAATTGCCATAGCAACGGGGGTTGGCAGGGGAAAAATTTAAATGACATCATCGGATAGCGCGGACCCGAAAATAGGTGGTAGGTGAAAACAGCGCGCAATTATTTTTCACGAAGGCCGAGTTGTAGTCAATTCTGTCCCAAAATTCGTTGCCATGGCAACAGGGGTCGTTAGGAGAGAAATTCAAATGACACCATCGGATAGCGCAGGCCGAAAATAGAGGGTAGATGAAAACAGCTAACAATTATCTTTTACGGGTGCCGAGTTATAGTCAATTTTGTTCCAAAATTCGTTGCCATGGCAACAGGGGTTGGCATGGGAGAAATGTAAATGACACCGTCGGATAGCCCGGTCCCGAAAATAGGGGGTAGGTGCAAACAGCGTGCAATTATCTTTTACGGGGACTGAGTTATACCGCTTTGAAATCTCGATTGGCTGTAATGCAAAATTTTGCAACATTTGAATGGTTGCTATGGCAACGGAGGTCGATAGGGGGTAAATTTAATAACACCGTTAGATTGCCTGACCCCGAAAATAGGGGGTAGATAAACACAGCGTGCAATTATTTTTTACGGGGACCGAGTTATACCGCTTTGAAGTCTCCATAGGCCGTAATGCAATGTTTTTAAAAATTTGGGTAAAATAGGGGAATGAGTTATCAGATTTTTATCCCAAACAAACTCGATCTTACTTTTCGGGCCTCGAATCACTGTGCAAAATTTCATCAAAATCGAATTAAAATTGCGGCCGTAGGAGTGTTTACAGACAGACTGACAGACTGACAGAATGACAGAATGACAGACTGACGCAAGTGATTTTATAATCTGTCCCTTGCTATGCTATAGCAATGGGACAGATAAAAAGGTACACCGTACGTAACAATCATTATTGCTTGATGATGATGATGACGATGTGTGTTGAATTTGGCTATAGGCGAAGGGCATGAAGCCTGATGCGATGTATTGCTATCAGCTGCTTGAAGAGACTGGCATCTGTGTCGTACCCGGCAGTGGCTTTGGACAGAGAGAAGCAACATATCATTTCAGGTCAGTCATCATCATCATCATCGTTTTCTGTCTCACTGCTCAGAAAAACATCTTTCATGGGCGTTTGACCCCAACGTTATATCTTGATTTCTTTGTCCACTTTGTTCAGTTTGTACGATGAAACTGAAACAAACCAAAAAAAAACAAAATGCGATAATGCTGAAGATAGAGAGTAGATAATATCGTATAGGTTCAGTCTCTTCTTTTTTCAGTTTGTTATACAACGATCCGTGAAACTAATCCCCAACAAGCATGCAGTTGTACAACTAGTTGCACACCTTGTTGTGCACTGTGTACGCTATAGCCCATTTCACGGCTACAGAGCGTCACCTGACATTTGGGATTACTGTCACCCGACACAGATACACGTGCCTCATTTAAAACCCCAGCAAAGCAGGCCGGTGGTCGATTTTTCTACTCCGGAGAGATAGAAGGCTGAGCTGATCCAAAATGGTTTACCTGTCCTGTCCTGCAGTCACCCATTTAGTAACCACTCGATATCGACTTAAGCGGGAGTCGAAATTACGATCTTTTGACCACAAGTCCAATGTGTTAACCATTATGCCATCCATCAAGTCAACTGTTGCACATTACAGGACCACAACTAATACGTGTGCTAGCTAAGTTAGCCTACTGTTATAAAGTTACTGTCACACGCGTACATTTCTGCACGTCTGTCGTTCGCCTTTCACTGCTTCATTGCAGTAGTCGGTCTGGTCATTGGCTGCTTCGTGTGTTTAGGATGACGATTCTTCCGACACTGGACGAACTGAAAGTGTTGCTGCAACGTTTCGGCGAGTTTCACGCGCGTTTCTTGTCGAAATACGCCTGATACCATCCGAGTTACTGTTGCACTAATGACGTCATTGAAAATAATACGCTGTGAGCAAATAGGCCTATTGTATTGCAAATTTTACGGAGAGTGTGTCCGTGAAAGAATGTTGAAAACCGGTCAGTATTTTAGTTAAAGTAGGTTTATGGCAAAAGTTCGGTTACGGTGCTGATTGTATTGTCTGCTGAATAGCAATACTATCAGTTTATCAGCTCTTCCGATGATTCTACAGGTAGGCCTACCGTGTTTCAAATGGAATTAGAAGCGGTCGATGTTGTTATATTTTTTGCTCTGTGCATGCGCTAAATATTGTATTAGAATGATAACGATTTCGTCACTGCAGTGACTCGACCATGGCCCGTGCCCACGCGTTTGACACGGATCCAGAAATTTAAAAGCTTTTTGACGACCTTTTGGACGGCTGGGGCGTGACCCAATTGAGGAATGAAGTGACTTTAGTGTCGATGAATTTTTTACAGGATCTTTTTACTGTTGACTTTTTGCTGTTACGATTTTCAAAGAAAACCAGGAATTAAAAGCAATCGTTGCCGGATGTTTGGACTCGAGTTATATCGTTGTTACTGTGCGGCCGTCGTAATAGGCCGCATTACGGATCTTGCCCGTTCGTCTGTCCGTCTCGTATGGGCCCTCAACGCGAAAACTAGTATGCGTAGAAAAGCAGAAATTGGCGTGAACGTGCCCCAGAGCAGCCAGTATTTCGTTCAAAAACTCAAGTGTCAAGATAAGGGCTAGGGTTACGCAGTTGTAAGCGGACGGCCGCATAATAACGCAATATGTTGGCACTGGGCCGAGATATTTTTTTCTACTTTTTGACTAGTTACAGCTGCTGCCGCTAGCGCCTAACTGACGAATTGTCATGTATAACAATAACAATATCCACAATGGGATATTGTGAGAACCATCCATATGTGTGCACTGAAGAAAGACGACTATAACATCAAAATCGATCACTGTCGCCGGCAGCTAAGGAACTTTATACTTAACTCAGCTGTACGGTAACAAATAATAATACATATACACTGTGTCTCAAAAAAAACATCCCCGACATTTTTGACTGTAACTTGAAAACCAATTATCAGATTTTGATAATTTTTGGTGAGAATATTCTTGACACAACTTGCCATCAAATGACCGTTCAGTTTCCCATTTTACCCAATGTATGCTTTTATGTTAATTAGGCAATCATATCGCATTGGATAAAAAAGTGATATTTTGCTGGTTGTGTTTTCCCCAGGTAGTGCAGAAACAAATGCTCGATGAGGTGAAAAACTGAATGGTCATTTGATGGCAAGTTGTGTCAGGAAAATTGGTACCAAAAATTATCAAAATTTGGTAATTGGTTTTCAAGTTACAGTGAAAAAATTTAATGTCGGGCATGTTTTTTCTAGACACAGTGTAGATAACAAAATAAATGATAATGCTAATTGGTAACTGTTGTGATCGTCATTGTAAGTTGTAGTCGTGATTAATTTTAGTAAGAAACTACGAGCAGATATCATCGATGGATTGGGCTGCATGTGAGCGATCATCGCACACAAAAATACGGGACTTGCGTGACATGCGAGCATGTTGACTGGACTGCAGAGTGATGACGTGAACTGAACTGGGTGAATGGTCGTACTAATGATTGGTCGTACTAATGATCCGTCGAAACCACCGCAGTAAACTTCGTTTTCTTCGTTCGTTTGGCTGCATGTATACTCGTATATCAGCCAGGTATTTTCACGGCCGTTACAGGCTCAAAACTGCGTGTTTTATGCGTACATTTTGTCATAAGTAGCCTTTTAAGTAGACATTTTTTACTCCTCGCGCGCTACGTTTCTAACGTAGCGTAGAGGAGTAGTGTTAATATTGAGGACTGACCGACCGCAACGACCGACCTCTGTTCCTGGAAAAGCCTTACCTGAAGAACTTCAAACGGCCATAAGGCCCATATCTCCGTAACGGTCCTAGATAGACGCGTGGTCCATCAAAGAAAGGTAACCGGGACACGTCTTGAGAATGGAGAACATCACTTCGTAATAGTTTAGCTCGCCAATCCCTAGACTATGTGGGAAACTAAAGAGGCTACAAGCCACGATCATTCATTCTGTCCAGTGGTTTTAGCAGGGTGCATGAGTGACGGACGGAAAAACCGCACCACACTGACATCTATCGGCCTGCGATGCCGCCTAAAATGAGAATCGGTTTTTAAACTCAGCAGGCAGAAACAGTTACGCCGATATGATGTGTCTTTACAGATATTTCTGACAACGGTAAGAAATGTAGGCTACGCGTGTAACACTGGTCTGCTGGCGTGACAGATGAATGCAGGCTGCAGACGCTGGGGCGAAGGATGAAGCTAACGAACGATATTTCACAATTTGCTATCACCTCCGCACTATGCGTTGTACGTAGTAGCCTAGCTTATATAATTCTGTCCGTCCGATACATTAGTATATTTGTCGAAATACCGTCAAACATTTTTCACCTTGCACCGCGCTACTGAAGTACTGATTTAGTATCGCGCAGGCTACACAATGTAGTGGACTTGTAGCCAGATTTTGTATCGAGTCGCTTCTTTCTTGAGCGATATAATATAAAGAAGTCAGAGTAACTATAATACGAGAAATTCGGCGTTTTTTTTCATCGCTACACAAATATCGGAAGGGATATTAGTCGCATTCAGACAGATATTATAAAACAAACAACACAAAATGGGCTTACTCTTTCAGCCTCGCTGTCATTTCGGCGGACGCATTATGTTTTTCGCAGTCTGTTCGTTAGTGCGTCCGATAGTTACGCGAAATGTGTTTGCACGATATATTTGAACATATAACAAATTTCACCAAATTGTAGTTGATGTTTTACTGACAAACTGAAGCTGCATCTAGGACATTAACCAATAAAGTTGAAAGATCAAAGTCAAGGTGGATACAAGGTCAAATATTTGAGTTTTGCGACGGTTGGAGACACACGTGTAGCCTATGCTTTGGTGTAAAAATTTAATCTACAGGATTATTATTCTATTTTTATCACTATTTCATGTTAGTGCTGGACCTGCTGGTAAATAATATAAGTTCGCATAAATGGCTGGATAGCATGTTCAGTCCAGCGAACAGTGTTGCTGTCGATAATCTAGGTGACGTTAATTTTATTTCGGCTGCTAGAAACTCTCTTCTGAAGCGGCAATGTATCATCCGCCGACTCAGCAAGTGTCACGTACGACGCGCGGCTGACTAGCAAATGAAGGAGCTGCCGCTATCACTTCTACTAACTCGCGTCTAAATTATGGAAGTGTTTATGGTAGTTTGCTGTATTGTAAACTTTTTTTAAAAAAAATCAGCTGCGAAAGTGGGGGGAAGCAAAAAGCTGCAATTATCCGAGAACAGCTTCAAATTTTCGACAAAAAAGATTTTGCTCAAATTTAGCCGCTAAGCTTTCAGAAAAATGAGAATTTTTACCTCCAAAATTTTGTACTTCCTAAAAGAGAACTTAGGGGCAAATGCCACTCTCCTGTAGCTCCTTTGTTCAGATGCCACTGCTCTTGATTGACGCAGATCACCATAATCATAATATGCTTCATTACCTAGCAACTTTACTGATGACCTTGAATGACCTTGAAAGATCATTCCAGTGTAACTAGGCCTATTTTCGTATTCAGCGAAACTATCTTCCCTTCCTATTTCCTGACCGCTTCCCGTCATCTCTGCGACTTCGGCCTACTGTCCACGCATCCGGTCGTAAGCGATACGATACTCTACTGCGCGATCAATATGTGAATATCACGACGGTTTTATTACAGCTGTAAATAGTACAGGTGGATGTAATAAAAACGTGCATTAATTTAACGCGACACTGGATTCTGCTTTCATTCCGCCATACGGTTTCGGATTTCCATTCAGATTGGTCGGTTCTTATCAGTTCTTTTCTGATACATGTGTCAGCAGAGAAATTTGTGTTTCCCGGCTGCCCGTCCCGGAGTGCGTTTGTTGTTCGACTGATGATGTAGTTAAGACGAAAGATAATGTGATCGAGTTGTGACGGTCAACGGGGAAAAAATCAAGGTCGCTAATAGATCAGACGTGCAAAGCTTTGAAAACCAATATATCCTGGACAAATTTTAACAAAATAACAAACGCATATTTTATACCAAACCTAGATGAAATGGTTAGATTTTTTAAAGTTGCGAAATTGTTTTAAATCAAGTTCACAGAAAGGTCAAATAATTGCGGCGAACTGAGACATAAACGTCCACGCTTGAGCGTCGAAAAGGCGACGTTTTTTTCTGTTTGCCGTGCAAGAAAACGAAAGCGCTAATTCTGGACAAAGGATAATTTAGTCTCAGAAGCTTTTCGATTGGCCGCTTCTGTTGTTTTTATGTCTGCCGTAGACGTAGTTGATGAGAATCTATGCGTCTAAAACAGATTGTCTATAGCTCAGTGGACAAGTAGGCCCCCGTGGGACCGACTCAACCTCGGTAAAGTCAATCGGCATCCGTTGCCAATAAACAGACTCATTCCTTGTGATTGTTTGAGTTTTTCCAGATTTTTGAAGCTATTCGGTATCTATAGAATTGACCGTTTTTCTTTTTTAGGTTAAATATAGGCCTAATTACTAGCAGCGATACAGGAAAAGAAAGCCATTATCAAACTATGCTCCCTCGTCCAAGCTTTGTTTCTTTGAAAACTTATGACGTGCAACCTCTAGGTCATGCGTATTCTCTTCCATCGGTTAAAACGTCTAATTTTATTTTTTTAAACAAGAAATATGTTCTGTAGAAGGAGGTATCTGTCCCATTGCCACGCTATAGCTGTCGCGTTTCAGCATTATACCCGTTTACACGATCAAGCAATCATCGAGCAAACATCCAGCAAATGCATTCAAAATACACGTGCACGACGTGTGCTCTAATTGCTCGATGTTTGCTTGATGATTGCTTGATCGTGCAAACGGAATATCACGCTTTTAATTCATGATGCATGTCCGCAAGGAAAGAGTACAGTAACTAGTTGAGCGTAGATATTTACAATTATTGTGGTGTCAGCGATCTGTAAGGTCACGATTAACTACACAGAAGTTCAAAAACGCAAAGAAATCCTATGGGATTTGTGGTATAGACTTAAAATGTAGGTCTACATATGCAAGCGTAAAATAACAGCACAGGCAGTAGCTGAACAAATTTAATATAAAAAATAATAATGCATACGCAGGTGGCACCCTCTGGCAAACACAAATGTAATTTGAGATTGACATTTTGTTTACCTGTCAGAGATCGTTTATTTTTCCAAATTTCCGGCATTCTGTTACCTTTTTATAGGTTTACACATGTGTAAATTAAATGTTGTAACGAATACTAATTCAGCCGTTTTGTTGAAATAATCTGCACAAAAGCGACTTTATGTCGCAAAACGTTGACAGTTTGTGGCACAGCTGTAGGCTAACTGATGAGCTTATTTCCATTGAAAATGCAGTAATCACAATTATGGGGGCTGAGAGTTCAAAATGAGAAATTAAATTATTTTTCTTTTTTTGTGCCTAGAGCGGCCGCCGAGACACGCTTTTTGAGCTACAGTATTAAGCACCAATATATAAGCCCACAGGATTTTCTACTGTGGTGCAAGAACTTTCTCACTGACAATGCATTACGGGGGTTAAAAATTTGGGTAAAATAAGGGAAGGAGTTATCAGATTTTTATCTCAATCAAACTCGATCTTACATTTCGGACCCCAAATAAGTGTGCAAAATTTCATCAAAATCGAATCAAAATTGCGGCCGTAGAAGTGTTTACAGACAGAACAAAAAATACGTTCTGTGGAACGAGGTAAGCCTATCTCCCACTGTCACTTTGTATAGCCTAGCAACTGCGTATAAGGGGTAGGCGCAAACAGGGCACAGTTATCTTACACGCGGGCCGAGTTGCAGTCCATTTTGTCCCAAAATTCGTTGCGACAGACAAAATGACAGAAGTGATTTTATAATCTGTCCCATGCTATGCTATAGCAATGAGACAGATAAAAATTATTACCAAAGTTTTTTGCTTTTTAAGCTACATTTGTGTATTACCTGTCTACTATAGTGTTTGTGTGCACTGTATTAGTTATCTATTCATACACGTAATGCTAGTGCGATTGTCAATTGTCAAACTTCAGCAACTTACTTACTTACTTAACATGTAGGCCTACATGCTTAAAAGTAGTGTGTTTGCGACAACGGTGTCTGGGGTGATAACAAATGCGAAACAGAACACTGCAGCGTTGCGTGTCAGGTCCATGCGTGATAGCGACGCAGCTGCCGATCTGCGTTTGTAAATGTCGTCAACGCTATCAGGCGTGTGTGTGTCTTGCTGCTGTGACAATGCACGTGAAGGCTGAACGTCTTCGCTCGCACAGTTTACCCTTTTGTTTTTCCCAGTCTGACAATAGCCGACGGACGGACGGACGGATGGACGCCCTGTCTGTCTCCTAGCTGTCCAGTCTGTGATCGATTGTGTATCTTCACCTCATACGTCAGTCAGACGAGTCAAGAAATATAATTAATATTATTACCGTAAATAATAATGCATATTATAATAATAAGATTAGGCTGATTATAACGTCGTCAGTCGGAGGAGTCATGATACAGAACACGCGACGTCAAACCGTCGTTGTTGTCGTCACGGGAACTTGACTTTTTTACTAGCACGACCTTTTTGGCGTCACGTGACGTTATTGGTCACGTGACCGTCGCACTAACGAAAATGTGGGTTTCCTGTATTGCAGTCGTCGTCGTCGTTGTCGTCAGAACGTCACGGACGTGGCTGCTGCAGGTGCGGTGCAGCAACTTCGACGCCGGACTCCCAGCGGGACCCGCGTTCGCTGCGCCGGGTGCTGCCGGTGCCTTGTCGACGCGGGTCCGGTTGGTCGGAGCAGCACGGGCTCGGACGGCAAAGAACGCGGCGGAAACCGTCGCGGAACGACGAGTTGTAGAAGGCGTAGAGGAACGGGTTAACGGAAGAGTTGGCGTAGCCAAGCCACAGAGTCAGCAGATCGAGGCGGTAGTCGATCGGCGACAGAACAAACGGCTTGACGACGAACACGGTAAAGTATGGAACCCAGCAGACGGCGAACGCGACGACGACCGAAGCCACTGTAACCACCGCTTTACGTTCACTCACGATCTTCGACACCTTCGCAATTACACACACAAGCGTAACAAGCTATCCGCTACAAGATCCAAGATCATAGTAACAGTTGCAATAGTATAACAACAGTACTTGCTATATTATTACTATTGTAATTAAATCATGCGCAGAAACGAAATGAAATAGGTTGTATTTTTGCCTGTGGAACTTACTCGTTAGTTATGAGTGGATTTTAATGAATTTATGGCTGCGGAGCACGTCCATGGTTAATATTTAATATTATTCATTCATTTTTTGGCCATTTTTGTCTAAATTTACTTCTTTGTTCCATTTTGTTCCATTTTACCGCGTTAGTTTTATCGTACAAATTTTTCTTTCCCAAAATTTCTTTTTGTTCCGGATTTATAAATCGTTAGTTAACAGACCGTAAATTGCGCTTTTCAATTGCCCCTCAAATTCGGACCGGGTCGACGAAAGTTGAGTCGCTGACCCCCCTTTTTTGCTACTAACACCGGATTCGGGACGGTCGGTCGAAGTTGGTTTGCCGACCCCCCTCCCCTCTCCCCTCGGTACTAATACCATATCTACGACGGTCAGCGAAGATCGACCGTCGACCCCCCTCGGTACCGCTGACCCCCCCTGGTACCATCGACCCCCTCGTTGTCGTCCACATGGGATATTTGGTCATAGGGTCTAGTGCATGCAGTGCACTGCTGGCCAGAGCATATAAAAGGGGGTGACGGCCAGATAGCTAGTTAGTTGCTGTTTGACCGTCGGAAAGAAAGGTCGTCTGAGTTGTTATAGTGGAGGGTAATATACCACGTTGATAACAGCTGTTGAGTTTGTCAGATATTACAGACTGTTCAACGAAGTCCGCCATTTTGTTAGTTTTGTTGAAGAAGGAAGATATTGTTGAAGTTGATTGTTCTCGTTAATTTTATTTGCTGTGGACCTTGTCTGAAAATATTGTTGACTCGGTACCAGAAAGAAGTCCGTTTCTCTTTGCCGGATCCGGTCAGCGAGGTGCGTGCGAGCGGTACTATTCCGGGTTTATTTGCTTTCGGTTACCCATTTCTATGGACTTTATTGTTTTCTTCTTCATACCAAATTCATGTGTTTTTCCAAGGTCCCCTAAGTTTATTTTCAGTTTCTAATCTTAGTTCCCGGTCGGTCGTTGCTAGTCGGGGTCTAGTAAGTAAACCAGTTCCTAATCCACTAGCAGTAGACGAGCCCCGGGCCTAGGTAAGTTAGGAAAATCCCGGAGGAATCTTTTATTGAACTGTACCTAACACAGGCCCAATGGACGATCATCCATATTATCTACGCCAGCGATCGAACGCATTTCCGGCTACTTCAGTTTCCACATTAAGTGTCAGTTCACTAACTGCACCTATCGTTAGCAGTAGTACTGTCAGTGGTCATCTAGTCTCCACTGTCTGCAGTCTCACCCCACCCCAGCTTCCTACACAATACAACGCACAAGCAACATTATGCAATACTTTAGGTATGCGACAAAACTAAAACTAAACAGCTAATGTTTAAAACAGTTTTATGCCTATTATTATCCTGCCCAGTATCTTAAGCCGCGCGAAGATAAACGTGAAACTTATATACGCTGTTTCAAGCTGCGAGTTTTAAGTTTATCTCACGCAATTTTGCTTTAGTTTAGTTCTGCTCTTATCATACAAAAAGTACGTGCCGCCGTACAGCGGCCTTTTGTGTTTATGGGTATACTGCAGACCTTTTTGACTGAGGATTTGCGGTCGTCGTTGGTGGAGTTTTGATGCAGATTGTCTAAGACGACGTTGGCGCCGTCGTTTTGCTGACACACGTGCAAATCACCATGCTCAGTAGTCGTACTTGCATTTCCGCTCACCATCCGTATCGCCTTTACCTATAGTGCAACCGATACATTACACCGCTCACATTACAATTACAGTTATATCGAAAAGTGGTTTTTACTACAACACGTTTATATTCGGCCACTTATGAATCTCATTTACTAAACTCTTTCAAGTGGCTGAATACAAACGTGAATACAAAGTAATATTAAATAAGCCAATAAAAATTTGCCATAGAAAAAATGCAATAATTATATTTGTAATGGCATCTTAGTCTCATTTACATTAGAGTTACGGAACATTAATCAATCGATGCTTGTTAAAACAACCGAAAGCTAGGCTATAGCTATAGCTAGAAGGATTAACAGTCACGGCTTTTTGGTTACCGCAGACCTTTTCAGGGAGCACAGATGCTGACTGCGGTAGGCCCTATATTTTGTATTCGAAATGGTCGATTTTTTACAAATACAAATAAAATATTCAACGTAGCTCTAATTCTAATTATACGCATCTAATTAGTATAGAGTGACATCAAGAGCGGTGAAAAAGTAGCCATTAGGATAATTTCCCGGTTGAGCGACTAATGGATGGAAATGTGTAAGCGCAAATGTCGAAAATGTCACGTTGCTGATGTCGATCATAAAATCGAGAGGGGCGTTGAGTGCTCTCCTTATCCGCCAATTATGATGGGGTCGCTGTGAACTCTTATATTAGCTGTAATTTTCCGGCATTATCGGATCTGTAGGTTTTGGAAAACACGAAAACACAACTATAAATACACAAACATACATAGGCCTATGCACACGCTTTTTTATTTGCAACGAAAACAGCAAGATATACGCCATAGTACAATCAGTGAGAGGAAAATACAGTAGTACAACAGTATATACAAGAAATTTGAGCTAATGCTCACGGGACGCGCGAAAGCCTATAGCAGTTCCTGCCCGCAGGCAGTCACCCATCGCAGTACTAACTGGGCTCGGCGTAGAGTAACTTCGTTTCAGCCGAAACGCGTTACCAACGACGCCACGCCACCAATGCCAGGCACCGTGGCGCCGCCTTGTGAATGACTTTGTGTCGCAGTCCGAAATCGCCCGAAAAATCCATAAAAAATCCCTATTTTGGCGTTCAAGGTCATCCAAGGTCATTGCATTCGGCGCCAATCGAAAGCCAGTATACGATTTCCTATTAGTGATTAATAGTAACCTAGGCCTTATCTCGCATCGTTACTGAGATACAGCGAGTTATAGGCCAAAAATCGCAAATTTTGACCACCCCCTCTCATTTAGCGACCTCGTTCGGGGTGACCCCCTTCGAATTTATGAAAAAGCGTCTTCCAGGCAGCCGATGGTGAAGATTTGGAGATCCTAGCTTGGACCGTTTTTGCCTGATCCACCCGTGTGACAGACGGACAGACGGACAGAATTGCGATGGCTAAGACGCGCTATAGCAGTACCTGCTGTCGCGCGTAAAAACTGATAAACGAATTTGCATTGATTCAGTTTTTAGTAGCCGGTTTTTTGCCCAATGAACAATGAAGGGAATCGTTCTGGTTAATTACAAGGAAAATTTATGAATAGAATTACGTGCCGTCGACGCTGGACAATACACAGTTGCTTCTTTGCAACCGTGGAGATTCGTCATTAATGCAAAAGACGTCTCAGATCTGTGTCTGACCAAATGCACAGCAGTTTGAACATAACATTTATTGTAACTTTTTAACTACGACATTGCTAATTAACCGTTTGTTAGCGTCGTGCTTAATAACTTGAAACTGTTTGACTGACGTTGTTGTTTTAACTTGTTTTGTTGCAGTATTACCGCGCAGGTGCCACAGGAAAACCTCAGCCGGTACTCTGTTCTTAACATTTTTTATAAAGTAGCAAGTACTGTTGAGTGCTGACTGACTGACGACTCTATTACCGAAATTTATTGGTGTTTCAGCAGGATTATTAAACTTAGTTCAAAATATAACAAAGGTCCGGTTTTTTGAAACGCAGGGTAAAGTCAATTTTCGCTAAGACTTCCGTCTTATAAATTCTCAGCAAAACTTGACATCGTCCAGTGTGACATGCAGAATTATTGCAGTTCCCCGATGTCCGTGGTGTGGCGTTAGATCCGTACATGCTTGAGGTGAGGTGCCACTCACGTCTGTGACATGACAGGCGAAGATGCAATATAACAAGCAAATGTCGCCGCTGTGTGAGATGTGGTTCTTGTCGTGAAGCGGATGTTATGCATAATGAGCACAATGACTAGTTGCAATGCGGTGCTGCTGCATTCAAGAACAAAAGCATCACTTGGTCTCCTTTTAGCATCGGCCATGCACCCAAGCTTTCGCATAGGCCTAAATTACATAGGGCCTACGTTTAGTTTTCTTTAGTCATTGCATTATGCAACCAGTTGCCAGCCGCTATTTATATTCCACGGCCAAGCCTGCCATCACGTGTTGTTAACTGATTTAACCCAGTCTCTGTTAATAGTTTTAAGGCTGAACAGATAAATTATGGAGTAATCAACATGTCTATTTAAATTAACATATAAATGTAATAATGCCTTAAAAACTGGAAACTGAAGTGTTAGTAATGTATAGTTGGTTTAGTATTTTAATAGAGAAGTCATAAAGAAGAGGACACAGACACCCAAGCATGCGTCTGATACTCCGATACGATATATAAGACAAATGCTGGCATCCAGCGAGGCATTAAAACGAGCGCGTAAGAGGCATTGTGTAGCTTACAACGTCAGAGAATCGATAGTGTAAGTGCGTATATGTAGCTGGGCAACGACGACCACGGCTGCAGTGATTACAATGAGAACATTGACGTACACGTCCCCTGCTTTCTACTTCAGTCAGTCCTCTAGATGATCAACGTCACTACGCCACTTCCGATACCGATCACTTACTGTAACGACCAGTACGATCAGTGGCCGAAGTGATAAAAATTTGGATTAGGGAAAGTGTAGTTTCAGGTTTAAGCTTCGTGTTGATGTGTGTGTGGTTCTGTAGTGACCCAACATAAAAAGACATTGAAACTTTAACGCTACTTTATCGCTTCAAATTCCGTACCGGTAGCAATAATCAACATTTATGTTTGCGCTTAAGACATGGATTTTCGAGTTATAACATTAGTAGCTGATGCAATTTCTAGACGTAAAAGAAATTTTTTTGTCACGGTTCAGCCAGTGTAATAACTTTTTATGTCATCTCTGCTGTCTTGCTGCATCAACTGAGTTCTGATTATGGACATTATATTACATTTTAGTTAAGTCTTAGTTAAGTTCTAGTTAAGTTTTATTATTTCTTTGTTTATTCCTTGTTTATTTCTTGTCTACCGAATACGGTGAATAAAGATGTGTGT